>Ga0315914_1010518_pt1 | contig 11462 bp, 6 predicted proteins | sample MpolenodulesMG_FD_203920 | JGI IMG/M metagenome (GOLD analysis project Ga0315914, IMG submission 203920) | Medicago polymorpha root nodule microbial communities from Los Angeles, California, United States - elongated nodules | ecosystem: Host-associated > Plants > Roots > Nodule | place: USA... | reverse complement strand
TAAAAGGCCTTGACATAAAAATGACTTATTCATGGATTTGATTTTCAAAGAATAGTGTAGGTTTAGCTTTAATTAAGTTTAATGTGTATACAATAATTTTTCAATAAAATATGTTGTATATACCACAAAGTTCTAGAGGAAGAAAATTTGAATGCAAAAGTCCGAATGGTTTGATTTATGTATATCATCTGTCTGTGGTCTTTGTTTTTCATGGGAGCATTTGGATGCATATTCGTAGGTGACTTGGTATACTAGTGGCTAACAGGTTACCGATTTTTCATCATTTCCACCATTTAACTTAGTCAGCAGGCAACTATAAAAATTTATGTGTGTTACATTATCTATCCAATTACATTCTGAAGAAGATCAGTTTACTCTTAGAAGATTCTTATATATGATGGAAATGATGTATAAAATGTGGTACGACAAACAGGGGTGGATCCACCATAAGGCATGCCACACCGAAATGATATGTCTGGATCTGCCCCTGACGACAGATGCATACCCGAGAAGGTGCGGTAAGATGAGAGCAGCAACGATGCGAGGCGATGAGAGGGATTAATGGTGCAACGACTACGTACCAGGGAGGGCGCGAAACAACCAATATCTCATGTTGTAATGTCGTAATCTCCCCGTTATTCTTAAATCCAACAGTGTTTTCATCACAGGGTGTCTTCCTCCAACCATTATGATATCAGTTTGGGTTTAAATACATCCAGACCGATCACTGTAATTTGTGTGTGATGCGAGTGCAAAAGATGTAGCAGCCGGAAAAGGGCGTGACATAACACATACACACACAAAGGACGGGTTAAATCATGTAATAATTTGAAACGATAAGAATAAGAAAAAGATAATAAGATTGTATGCGAGTAAGAAAATAAGAAAATGATAAAAACATTGTATGCTGAAAAAAACTATGATATAGAATCCCAACAATGTACCGGGAAGAAGCTATTGATACTTCATAAATACACACACACAACACCCTATGTTTTTTATTATCAATTTCACCGATATAGACTTCTGGAGATTCTTTTAGGCCTATCTTGTTTTACCATTGTTCCATTATTTCACAATACCTTTAAGTCTACAGTAAGTATCATTTATTATGTCATTCATCGTCGTCATATAACATTTATATTATCATCTTACCTCATCATATTACAACGTTAACATCTCATACATCGATTAACATCGTATCTACATATCATATATATAGTTTACGTCTTCTTATTTCAACATCATGATTTGAACACACTTCCATCATTAGTTGTATCTCCATTTTTCTACATCTTTTGCCGTGGTGATTAGGTCTTACCCTTCACTCTCAGTCTTAAGATATATTTTTACTCCATTTATCATTCCTCATAATGTTTTCCCCCTATTCTTTTAAGCTCATTAAATTTAGGGTCTTATCTTCATATATAGTTTCATCGTTACTATCTTCTATTCTCTTACACCAATCTCGCCAGTTCGTGTTTTAGACTCGCCATTTCCTTAAGGCATTCACTTCTATTTATTCCTAAACACACTTCCTCATTTAGGTATATAGTTTAAGGACTCTTACTTTTAATCTACACGCTAACGGCTTGCTTAAACTCACTAATGCTCTCATAGATGTTTTAGAGTCCACTGAAAGGGTTATGTTGAAATTTCATGGAAAACGCACTACGACCCACGTGCGGTATTTTAATCATAACTAAAGTTCTAAAACTCTAAATGGAGTCAAACCAAAATCAACTGAAATCTAACAACCATATCTACAACTTTCAAGAAGACGCCAAATAGAAAATGGTAGAAAAGTTGATTTTCCTAATCTTAGGGAAAGAGCACGACCTTGCTAATCCCTATTGACCCATGTGTAGTATTTTGATCATATCTTGAGTTCAAAATGCTTAAATCGACTCCCTCCAAAGGCTAGTGAAATCTAACATCCATATCTACAAATTTCATGAAGACACCTAAACCCAGTTCAGAACATAAACTTGCCAAACTGAGACATTAAGTAAGCAACGCACGGTGACAACAAATCACAGTTCTGCTGCGATTTCGCTTTGGGGAACCCTTTTCGACCCCGTTTTTGATCATATACTCTCCAAACTCGACCCTAATCTTCACCCCATGATTACCCTATCATTCAAACACTAATTCTTTGTTAACCTACTCGATTATCCACTTTTTTTAAGGCTAAAAAACTCAATTCAAAAACCTAAACTAGTTTTCCTCAATTACTTCATCTTTAAATTCATTCATCATAAATCTCTCATCACAATCTCACATCATAACATCAACATCATATTAAGAATTAAACACCCCTGTCATATATTAAGATACCCTAAAGTGCAAAGATTCTACCTCTTACCTCGAATTCTCTAAAAATGCAGTGTTTGTCTCTTCTCCTTAGCTAGGGTTTCCTCATCTCCTCTCCTCTTCTCTTTTGCTTTATCCGGTTGAGCAATAGTGTTTATTCTGATTTTCTATCTCTCTATTTATACTAGAGAATTGGGCTGTTGAGAAATTATTAATTTTCCTCTTCTCAACTTACCATAATTTTACTTCTTCCTCCCCCACTTATTTTTATTACTTCTTCTACTCTGCACCTCTGACTTCTATTTTCTCATCATATTAATCCTCATCACCTATCAATCACAATAATAAAAAACTCTAGCTAAGTTGATAGATGGGTAGACCTACATGAACCTTGGCCTTCATTGCTTTGGGAAATCTTGGAAAGCCAATTTAAAGTCTATCATCGTGAACATAAAATCATGAACATAAACCAAATTGCAAGTTATCCAGTCATGAAATCACTTTTTAACAAAGTTCGTCTATTTATTTTCACCAGTTTCTACATTTTTTTCTAAGTAATTCCACAAAACAAGGTAAACAAGATTAAACACATCAACTAAGCATATACACTACTCACATATGATCACACTAGCTCATGCATATGTACTTGGAAAAGTTTCCTTTGAGATTGACTAGTGACCTGGCCTCTATCATGGGGTATGAGTATGAGAAGATGAGTGCTTATGAGCGTGATCTGTTGTCACTGTTGGAAAAAATGTTGCCTCTAAGTATTCACGAACTTCTGAACAAGGAGCCAGATCGTGTAGCTCTTGAGTCTTATTTGCCTGAGTTTCTCTTTTATTCGCTTCCTTTTCTTTTCTATTTCTGTTCTATATATTCTCATAGTTTAAGGCGTTATCTCCTTTCAGAAAGTATGGCGCCCATAGGTCCTGCTGAAAGGCAAAAGTTTTTGGTTGATGCTTTGGCCAAGAAGGCTACCGCTGGTTATGTGAAAAGCGATCCTGAAGGAATTCAACACGGAAAGATAAAGAGGAAAGCTGAAGGTGGTTCCGTGGATAAGACCGTCGAAGTAGAGACCAAATCACCGGCGAAGAAGAAAGAGAAAGTAGAGATCAGTTCGAAGAATGCCGCCGAAGCTAGCGAGAAGGGAAGGTCGCTCTAGGATGTGAATTTTGACTACGAGGGCTTTGTTGCCAAGCACTTTGGCGGGCTGGAGGAGGATTTGGCAGCTGGTGAAAAAGGTACCTTCGAGAGGGTGATTCGGGATGCGGGGATGTTTGGTTTGAGGACTGTTGTGTTGATGGAGATTGTTGGGAAGAAGTACCAGTCTTTGAAGAAGCAAGAAGTGTTGTTGAGGAAGGAGGTGGCGAGTTGGAAAGGTCGTGCTGAAGATGCCGAAGAGAAAAATGAAGACGACATTGGAGGACGCCAAGAAGGCTAAGGATGGTAAGAAGTAATCTGACGAGGTGATTAAGGTTCTAAAGGGGGAGGCTGAGGTCAAAAATATCAGAATATTGCTAAGTTGGAAGCTGACTTAAACGAAGCTAAGATGGAGGCTGCCTTGAGCTTTTATAATGGTTTCAACCGGGCTGAGCTTCTCCTTCCTGATGGTGATTTCGGCCATATGGATATGAACAAAGTCATGGCGGATGGCGATTTGGTGGATGAGGTGGAACCCGCCGGGGAGACTTAAGCGTGAGGAATATTATTATCAATGTAATAACTATCAATTTTTCATATTGGTTTTTCCCAATATATGCAGGTAACTTATATTAACATTATGTACTCAAGCCTGTTACAAGATTATCATCATAAAAAATCTAGACACGCGGTTGAGAACAAAGAAATATTTCAAATGTAAAGCACACAATAAAACACCAATCAGGTAGCTTACCCTAGTTAGTGGTTTTAAAAAAAAAAATGTACAGTTTTGCTTTTTTGCTAGAAAAGAATATGATTTTCGAATATACATTGTGTCATCAAGTTTTTTTTTTTAAACATTCTCAATATTAGAACTTATTTCGGCTATTAACAAGATAGTTCAAGTTACTTGCAGCTATCTAATTAACAAAGGTGTTATATTACTTCTATGTCATCATAGTAGTATTTGGAATTCAATAATCACATGAATCTTTTTACAAATGTCTAGTTTCTTGTGGCTTATATTCTCTTTCTTTTTTTTATAAGTTCTTTCAAACTTATTATGTTTTTTAATGTTATTGAACTATTAAATCTGATTTGCTACTCTTTGATGTCTAAGTTTAAGAATTGAATCATTTATAGTTAATGTTGCTTTGTTCCAGACAGCTTAATGTTACTTTCATTCATTATATAAGTGAACTTGGCTTGGGAAGGTGGAAAGACCAAACATTAAGGAAGTAATATGATTGGGTTCATGAATCAAGTTCTATCATTTCCTAAAATTAGTTGGTCACCAATTACCATTCTTGGTGTGACATATAAACTGTAATGGACCTCTTTTTCATGAATTGTTCATCTGAAGGTTTGTGCAGCCAGATCCTTTCAATATTTGCTTCTCACTTACACTGTTTTTCTTAACCTGCTAAAATATTCATTAATAACGTCGCCGCAAGCACCAGACGTACAAGCGAACAAAAAGAGCAACATGCAAATAGAGGCTGTAAAAATAACCCACACAATAGGGACCACAACACAGCACACACACCAAGCACCAATAACACCCGGCACACCCACCCATCAAAGCAGCAAGAACTGTACACAGAAGCCAAACACAGCAGATAGCGATCACGGAACAAATAGCGATCACGGAACAATACTTTGTACGAAATAGCGATCACGAAACAATAGGGATTTGTTCAAATTTCGCTACACTATAGCACCACTATAATCGCTATTTAAAAACACTGCATTAACGATCTCTTAATATTGCAGTGTAAAAATAGATTCAGGCCCTGCCAAACATAAATTAATATCAAGACATTCAATATTTGAAAGAAGAAAAAATTGAATTTTAACCAGATACTTCTCACCTCGTTTTTTATATTTAGGGACAGAAAATATTCTAAAGTAATATACATCATTACACAATTTCAGTGAATGTGATGGAATTAATGGAAGAAACAGATCAGTAATAGAAAACAAAGAGTATATCATTTCTAAAAATCAAATAAAAACTACAGAAGGATAAATATCCTACTGTACAGAGGTAAGATCCCTGACAGAATCGACGCATCTGCCGCTAACAATACATTAGATTAATACTAATTTTTTCAATAGATAAAAGGTAATCAATTAATAAAGCCTTGTTTATTTAAATAGCAATAGTAAACTCTTTTTTCCTCATGGATATGGCAACATCAGCATGAAGCAATTAAAACCTTGAAACCAGAGTTTGATTCCTATCATAGAGCCTAAACTTGGACTACACTAGGAGCTTTCCCTACCCCTGTAAATGCTAAACATTAGATTGACCAGTCAAACTAAAAGAGTTCTAAGGTTTGAGACAGAAAAACTAGAGAATGAAAAGGTGAAATATGAATAAGCAATCATGTAGTTGTCAGTTCCAGATGCAATTAATATTGAAAAGGAGGGTTACTGCTGACAGATCAAACAAAAAGCTTGTGTGTCTGAACTTTCATTGACAAGAGTTCTCGCACCACACAAATAACATGAAATTCAATGGAGCCGTACTAATCACTCAGAACTAAATACATATAATCATTCAACACACCCAGAAGTTCCAATAGTCTCCAAGAATGTTGGTTTATTGTTTGATTTTCCACCAAGCAGCAGTTCAATTGAGAACAACGAAATTTGTAGGGGCAGATAATAGACTTTATGATGATTTTGAGTATGATTTGGAAGATGAAGATCACTTCGGTGCTAGTGCAATTTGTTTTCTCCACCACAGGAAAACAAACCAAGATTTGAATCATGCAGACTATAAGAGGCCTGGAAACACTTTCCAAATCTGAGCTAACAGAAGCCATAGGGTGCTGAAAATATATCAGCTCAAAGGCACTTTGGATATCGAGACAGTCAGCAGCAACAACCTATAACTACTTGTTTTGCAGACAATTTTAATTATTGAAGAGTTTGATCCAAAAACTCAATGCAAACAAAAATTATAATGATTAGTCATTACAATTGGTGGTTATATAGCTATATAATTCACACACGGAATAAATTTAAAAGTTTCCATCATGTCTTTGTTTTTCCTCTTATAAGTTATAATAAGGTTGATTATCAAATACATATTAATACGCAAACTTGTATAGACTTACTGCTTCATTTAACACCCAATAAACCATATACAACATCACCATATAACAAGACCATTAACTTTCAAAGCTCCTATCTTCTCATATTGGTATGCGATTTGACTCACTAAAAATAAGCAATGAATGAAAACACCGATAAAAGTAAACGACGCTGACCAGCAGTACATTGCAAAGATAAAGGATAACTATGCCAACAAAAGAAAAGAATCAATTATGGAAACCAATATAAAATCAAAATGAACATAAAAACACACGACTCTTCATTAACATTCAAGGTAATAGTGATATCTTTGCGTAGTTCACTTTTTACAAAATAAATAAATAATAAGGATTACATAGTTGACATCAAACTCAAAATAACTAATTAAATAATGAGAAATCATCTTACCTATAATTACTCTTTCAGTAGACCTCTAGCAATCATTTCACGAAGAAGTTTCTCCGCCTTTTCATTCTCATCTTTATGAAAGAGAGCCCGGATGATAGTTTCATAAGTTACAGCATCAGTAATGATGCCATTGTCATCCATTTTTGATAACAAGGCCTCTGCTTCATCAAACAAGCCTTCTTTACAAAGTCCATTGATCATAATAGTATATGTTCGAATATCTAGACTATAACCCTTAATCAAAAGATCCTGAAAAACATCTTGTGCATTCTTGAGTTGTCCTCCTTTGCATAGTCCATCAATAAGTATATTGTATGTGCACATATCTGGTTGAATGCCTTGATCTTTGATTTTCTTAACTAATGCAATAGCCTTGTCAACATGTTGGTTTTTGCATAAAGCATCTATTAAAGAATTGTAAGTAAATATGTCAGGTGGTTGACCATTATCATGCATCTCATCAACAAGCCTCCAAGCATAGGAGATTCTCTTTGATTTGCACAAACCATCAATTAGAGAATTGTATGTTACCGTATTAGGAGCAATACCACTGCAATGCATTTCATAAAAGAGACTCAAGGCTTCATTGACCATTTTAATCTTACAGAATCCATTAATCATGATATTATAGCTACGAGCATTAGGAGCCACTCCCATTTGAGAAATCAAGCTTAACACATGGTTGGCCTTATTTACTTCATTAACTAGGCAATATCCATCCATTATTGAATTGTAGGTAACAGCATCTGGTATTACACCTTGTTTCATCATAACGGCTAACAGGTTCATAGCTCCTTTCACATTTCCTTCCTTACAAAGAGCATCAACCATTATATTAAAAGTATAAATATTTGGGTTGATGTTTTTCAATATCATTTCACAAAACAAACCAAATGCATCTTTCAATTGACCAACAATGCAAAATCCATAGATTAGAGAACTGAAAGTGACAACAGTAGGAGAAATTGTCTTAGAAATCATTTCAGAATATAACGCATAGGCATCAATTACCAATTTATCTTTACACAAACTATCGATGACTGTGTTATACATTACCACATTGGTGTTGATCAATTTCCCTTCAATCTTTCTCAACATTTGCAAGGCAGCTCTTGTTTCTCCCATTTTACACAATCCATTGATCAAGGTCCCGTAGCTAACTTGATCCAAGTGAAATCCATGTGAAAGCACATGGTCATGAAAGTGTAGAGCTTCCTTCACCTTACCGTTAAAACACATACCTTTAACAAGTGTAGTCAAGGTTATGGTATCGGGTTCATAACCCATCTTAAGAATCTTGGCAAATATAGAAAAGGCAAAATTCAATTGACCAAGATGACAGTAACAATTGATCAGGATGTTGAAAGTAACAAAATCAGGAACAATTCCGTTGAATTGTAATTGGTGAAAAAGAGAAATAGCAGTGGGGTAATGGGTTTTAGTCTTAACAAGGTAAGTTAAAATCTTGTTAAATTCAACAATGGATGGAGTATCACGCATTTGTAGCATGTGATGAAATGAAGAAATGGCATTATCAACATCAGTATTATTGGGATTGAATCGATGGGAAAAATGGGTTGTGAAGTGTGAGTGTAAAAAGGGTAAAAATGGAATACGAAAAAAGGGATTATTACAGAGAAAACCTAACCTTGTCATTTGAACGAAAAGAAAAATCACATCAATGCGCGGCGTCGATTTGTTCACTCCAAGCTTTTGCTGCGGCGGAATGAAAAATCACAAATTCGTGAGAGAAAGGGACCAAACCAAAACCCTCTAAAATAATTATTTTATTAAGTTATTCTTTTTAAATATTAATACATTTCATTATTTTTTTGTGTTTTTTTCTTTAAGAGCATAAACTAGTCCACCTATAAAATGAATATGGAAATCAAAACCTGAGACACGAGGCAAGGAAAGTGTGGCCATAGAAAATGATAATTTGGGAGTAATACATATAGTATTAGTTTTATGGTATAATTTATTAAAATTAAGTTAAAAATTTAAATTAACAATCTTTTTAAAATAAATTTCTTTTTTTTATGAATGTGACAATTATTATGAAAAAGCGACAAGCATTGTTGGTATAAACTAGTTTGATATTGTCCTGTGAGTTTAACTCAGTTGGTAAGGACACTGCATAATATATGCAAAATTTGGGAAGATCCACTGATTATACTTCAGGGTAGTCGTTATCTTGTACGGTCCTGAGTGAGGTCCATATCATGGTGCCTTTGGGCCCTATTAAAAGAGCCATCTGGGACATATATTGAATTGGGCCTCGGTCGAGACCGAAACAATTCTCAAGATACTTTAGTACTTCTATTTGTACCCATGACTATACTCGCTTTTATTGACTACAATGAATTAAGAAAAAAAATATATTGTTGTAAATGAATTAACAATGTTGGAACAACATGTGTTTAACATACATTACCCTTAGAGTTTTGATGATAACAACGTATTAAAAATTGTCAATTGGATATGCTAATATTTGTTCAATGTATAGGACCATAGACAAAGTTTTTGATATCTTATAAGGTTCTGAAAGAACAAAAAAGAGCAAAGGAATCAACAAGATTAAAGCTTGAAGCATCTGAATAAGAAGTGCTCCTGAAGTTAAGTGCTCCTGAAGTGATGACGTCATCAGAAGCAAGTTCGTCAGAAGCATCTCACCAGAAGCTGAAGTTCATCAGGAGATGAAAAATCTTAAAGATTAAAGAGCTGGGAATATGATTTGATCACGTCTAGGCATTGCAAAAGACTGAAAGAGTATAACAACGGCCCTTGAGATGAAATTTGAAAGCATTGGATGCCCGTTCTCTCAAGAACGTTGACAAAGGACAATTGTACGAACTGTACAACCACTTCCTCCACTACTATGTTCGTGTCTCTACAACAAGACAAGAACAGCAGCTATGCCTGCAGTAATGTTCCTTCCAACTAGGAATGCATTTGAAATTGATCCTTCGTAGGACAATAACCATATCAGGCAAAAGATCATTGGTGATTTTGATCAAGCTTCAAACGACTCTTTAATGTGCTGGCAATTTTCCAACGTATCTTTCACACTTCTATATAAAGGAGTGAAGACCTACTAGTTGGATATGCAGACACACACAAATACAAGACTCATACAACAATTCACAAAGTGTCAAACTCTGTTATTGTTCTGCATCTAAAGTCACTTAAAATTTCTTATCAAAGTTCATATCTTTGAAATTATAAAGTCTTAAGAGTCTGTATCTGATTTGTATTGTGAACACCACTGATTGTATATCAAGTGTTCAAACTCAAACAAACTTCTTTGTAATTCTGTTTGATTAGAAGTCTCTTGCTTGTGTACTTGAGCAATAGAAGTCTCTTGCAGTTGTGCTTGAGCATTGGAAGTCTCTTGACTGTGTTCAGGAGCATAGGAAATCTCTTGCAGCTGTGCTTGAGTAATTTGAAGTCTCTTTCTAGTTGTAGCATTGAGCAGTTGTAATTTTATATTACATTTTTAGTGAACTCTCCTTGGAAGTGCAAGGGGGACAGGACTACTTCCGATTTGTGGAAGGAACCTGTATAATTGCTTTGTGTCTTTATTCTCTCTCTCTCTCACTGTTTTATCCGCTGCATTTAGATTCTGATTATCACTTCAAAAGCTGAACTCTATCTGCTTCTGAACAGTGACTTCAGTAGGAGAAAACAAAGAAAAAGTAAACACAATTCAACCCCCCTTCTTGTGTTTTTCTCACCTTCAATTGGTATCTAGAGCCTTGGTCTGTTGTATTAACACTTAACAGTGTAACAGAAAAAGATCTGAGAAAAACACGTCTGCTGAAGACACCTCTACCAGCAGGAACAACAATGATGTACCATATGATTATGGTGACAAAAAAGTTGATTCTGGTAAAGTTCCAAAGTTTAATGGAGATCCTGAAGAATTTTGTTGGTGGAAAACCAACTTCGATAGCTATGTCATGGGTTTAGATGAAGAACTATGGGACATTCTAGAAGATGGTGTTGGTGACTTAGTCCTTGATGAAGAAGAAGCTGCTATTGATAGAAAGAAACACACTCCTGAACAGAAGAAACTCTACAAGAAGCATCACAAGATCAGAGGATCACTTGTCACTGCTATACCTAGAGCAGAATACATGAAGATGAGTGACAAATCTACTGCAAAGGCAATGTTTGGTTCTCTCTGTGCAAACTATGAAGGTAGCAAGAAAGTCAGAGAAGCAAAAGCTCCTATGCTTGTTCATCAGTATGAGTTGTTCAAAATGAAAGATGATGAAAGTATTGAGCAAATGTACTCAAGATTTCAGACTCTAGTTTCTGGACTTCAAATACTGAAGAAAAGTTATGTAGCTTCTGATCATATGAGCAAGATCCTAAGAAGCTTACCTGCAAGATGGAGACCTAAAGTGACTGCTATTGAAGAAGCTAAAGACTTAAACACTTTAAGTGTTGAAGATCTTGTCAGCTCTCTCAAAGTTCATGAGATAGGTCTGAATGAG
>Ga0315914_1010515_pt1 | contig 11467 bp, 5 predicted proteins | sample MpolenodulesMG_FD_203920 | JGI IMG/M metagenome (GOLD analysis project Ga0315914, IMG submission 203920) | Medicago polymorpha root nodule microbial communities from Los Angeles, California, United States - elongated nodules | ecosystem: Host-associated > Plants > Roots > Nodule | place: USA... | reverse complement strand
CATGCTTTTTAAAATACAGAAAATGCTTTTTTATGTCTTCTTTTTTTAGGGAGGAAGAGGTATGAAAATAATGAAAAGCAAGTTGTCTATATATAGGGAAAAAAATCACGTCATGATCAATTTTGATTGGCTAATGAAAAATAAATGAGTCATGATTCATTTTGATTGGCAAATAAAAAATAAATGAGTCATGATCTAAGATGAGAAATTAGAAGATGCCATGTGTACTTTTAAAAAAAAAAAGTGCAAATGTATATAATAGAGATAGTGATAGAAATAGAGATATGCCTCCTAAATTTCAGTTCTACATTTTTTTAGTCTTCCTTTATTCCTTTTAAATTGCCTCTTGGGATTAAAAGTTTTAAAAAATTACATTTTTATTTTACTAGGGTCTATTTTACTATAAGAGTCGAGCCTTCTGTTTTATAAGAACGATCCTGATAGAGACCACATGCAAATCACCAACACATCCAGAAGCACGGAGTCAAAACAATTAACCAACACTTGCAATCTTTATATATATATAAAGCTACTTTAGTCTGCAGCTTCAATTTCCCTCCAAACTCCATTCATTAATATGCTCCATTTGGTTTTAAATATAAGCAAAATTTACTTTTTAGATTCATTCATTTATTGATGCAGGTGGTCCATATATATAAAGCTGCTTTAGTATGCAGCTTCAATTTCCCTCCAAACTCCATTTATTAAATAAGAACATTTTGGTAATTTATATTCTGCAGCTTCAACTTCCCTTCAAAACTCATTCCATTAAATGATGGCATTGTGGTAATTTTGCATGTCATGTTTGGTCTTTTTAGCATGACATTTTGGTAAAAAGATACAAATCTTATTCTTATTATTTGCAACAAATATGTATTTAATGCATCTCATTATCCTTTTCTGACAATGAGCAAAAAATCAAAAAACTTAATTTGAGTTTTACATCATAAAAAGTTGCTTGTCTATAATTTGAAGTTGAGTTTTACACATTTTTTTTATCATTTGAATCCATTAATTTGACAAATAGACACAAATACCCAGGCTAAATTTTTATAATTATGAATTAAACTTTAACTCTTCATTCTTTGTCCAGAAGTGTCGGCTTAATTAATAGTAAGACTGACTTTTTAATTTTAAGGTCTGTAGTTCAAATATCACACTGTACAATTATAAAACGGTCATTATATTGTGTTCTACATAATCAAATTTTCTATACAATATTTATTGGTAATAAAATTTGAATTTTACGGAAGTTTTTTTTTTAAAAAACTCAAATTTTAGTTGAATGAGACATTTTTTATCAACAAAATCTAATTGTGAGCTTTATAGGATAAAATGTTACATGTTTGAAATTCAAAAAGTTTAGTTTCACACATGTTTTCTTCTTCCAATCACTCATTCTTCCCGATCACGCCAAAATATATAGTGTTCACATATTCTATACACCAACCACTTAGATTATGATAGTCCCTAAAACTTAATAAAATTAAGGTAAAAAATTTACAAGTTCTCTAAAAATCAAAATTGACTTGATAATTAAAAGTTGCTTTGAAAAAACATGATGGTGTGTTTTACATAACTCAATTAAGAAACAATAATATGTGAAATTTAAATTCAAAATTTATATTCTATTTTTTTTTAACTTCATAGAACAATTAAGATTACTACTAGCTGGTTCTAGCTAAAGAATACTCAAAAGAGGGGCCACGAAAATTACTCTTTAGATAGAACGTATCAATTTTGTCAAGAGGCAACGAAATTATCCATTGATCAGTTTATGAAATCAATATCGCCAATTTAATTGGCCACGAAAAAAAAAAATTAGAAAGTATTGAGGCCACGAAAAAACACATGGATAATTTAGGTAAAAGGAATGAACATCTACCAGACCTTAATGTAACAATGTCACAGTCCAAACTACCACTATAAAAATGCCACGCCTTAATTGTTGAATGAAATTTTAAAAATAAAAATAAAAATTAATAGTTCATTTAAAAAGAAGCATGAAAAAACAAATGAACATCCGTGTTTACTCTCAACCTTGTGAGTTGGCAATTTTTCTATTTTGTTTGTAAAAAATTGACTTTTGAGACCACACTTCTTCTCTCCTTATTTCCAGCCAACACTAATCATCACTCTCTTTATTTCCGGCCATTTTAGTAAACTGTAAAAGATTATTGGAGACTCGTTTTCCCATATGAACAAAGAAAATCATAGTCCAAAAATTCAATATGAAATGTTTCCTCCTAATTTTGAAGTGATAAGAAAGTTTTTAAAATGAATAATGAGAGAGAATAAATGAAATTTGTGGGAAACAAAGATGAAAGATTTGGTTTTTACTTGAATTTCATTTTTACTAATATTAGAGAATACAAAGAGATTGATTTGGAATTGATTTATGTTATTTAAAATTGATCACTCAAAATCTTAACTAAACTATTATATATATTTTTTTTGACAAAATTATATTATATTTTATTATTATTTCCTTAATTTCACATTATCTTAAAAAATATATTGCACTAATGTATTTTTTAATCCATTTAAACTTTTTCATCGTAGATCACAAGAATCGGGGTGTCCGGGGTTCGAACCCACTCTGCATATAATAAGTAATATCTCTACCAATTGAATTAAGTTCATGGAGACAATCACCTACTAATTTTAATAGTATAAAAAATTTACGTTAAAAAAATGATTTTTGAATATAGATTTGTTAAATTGTTAAAAGTAACACTTTTGTATGATTTTTGAATATAAGTTTGTTAAGTTGTTTTTCGACGGAAAGTTTGTTAAATTGTTAAAAATACACTATATTTTTACTCGAGAGGGTAGCAATCTATCTATTACTAGTAAAATTCTTCAAAAAATAAATCTATTACTAGTCAACGAATTTTTAATCAAATTCTACAATAAACCCATAAATAAAATACTCTAAAAATCGATAGAACAAATATTATTTGGGAAATGTTTTTTTTTATGCAATTATTTGGGAAATATAAAAGAAATATTACCTCGGAAACTGTGTATTATATTTTTTTTAAGTTGAAAAGGTGTTTTTTTCAATGTAAATCTTATTTTTTCTTTCTACATTTTGTTTCTTAACCAGTATTCCAGAACACCGGTTAACGAGACCCATATTATTTTGATCGGTCTCTATGTAACAGTATTGATAGGCATGTTTATAGGCAACAGGGTTGGCGCCAAGCAGACCATAGAATTTTCCGCGTTGATGTTTAGCACGGTATGTAATCTCTATCAACAAAATAAACAGTACGTAATCCCTTTTTCTGTTTTTTTTTATTGTACTTATGATGAGGGGGCGATAATATCTATTTTCTCTCTTTTTGGAATTTTCTTCGCTTCCTTTCTCTCCGTACTTTCTTTTGTTGACATTTGGTGACTTCCACATTAATTCTGTACGTCTCGACGACTCATGTTCGTTCATTCTTTTCCCTAAAAGAAAAAAAAACGTTCGTTCATTCTAGGAGGCTTTCGGGATTTGGACTATTTTTCTAATAATTTAATTAACTTGAGATGATATCAAATTTTAACAATTACTATTATTGTCATGTGAGTTAAATGGTTCATTAATGGAAATATTAGCGTTCATTGTTGTAGCATTTTTTTATCCTCACTAACAATAAAAAATAAAAAGTGTTACATTTATAATATTTGAATTGTAAAAAGTGTCGCAAAATTGTCTAGATTAAAAAATTGTGAATTTAACAAATTTGTCTTTGCTTAGACTTCATTCATATTTAAATTAACCAATATTAGATCAAACTTTATTGAGAATTGCAACTCTAAATATGTTCTCATACAAACATTTGAAATTTGATTTCATAATAAAAGTGAACTATGCAACACAATTTGAATTAATAAAACGATTACAAGTTTTCATCCAATGAAACATGTACTCTATAAAATTTCCCATTCTTGCAACCATATTATCAGCCTTCCATTTTATTTTCTGCTTGATTCTTTTTGCTCCAAATGCTGACGCTTTACAAATTTATTTTACTAGTCTTTCTTCTTCAAATCTTCTCGCATACAATGTAACAACAAAGATGAAAGGGATCAGGGATATCATACACACAGGCAATATATATTTCTGACACTCTACTAGATAAAACCTTTGCCGCTTTCAACTTTTCAAGCATTTGAGTTTCTGAAGGCAATATAAATAAAACTGTCTTTCCATCAGATTCATAATGAGAATCACGGCCAACTTTATGTATGTAAGATGCTACATTCTCAGAACAATATACTTACATAAACGAAAGAGAAAAGTTATTCGAAACATAATACCAAACTTTCACCTTCCAATACCCCCACCTGCCTTAAGACTTGTACCGAGACAAGAAACAAGAAGACACTCACTTGAACAACCCAGTCAACTGTCTTATTAAAATTAAGGCGTCTTGCAGCCACACCAATTGAGAAGAGAACCGAGAGCTTCTCACAGAACTTGGAATATATTGCCATTCTTTTTATTTGTTTCATCCTCCCATGAAGGAACTTTGACAATATGCTAGGGTGAAATTTCGTAAATGCCACAAACAAAAATCTCAAACACAGATTTTAGAGATGTGAATGGTTAATGTTATGAAAGATGGAATTAGCACCAAATACACACATGAACTTGGAATCTTTTCAAATGGAATTCGTTATGCAAATTCTCTAAATTCCTTTTAATCACAATATTCACAACCAGCACATGTGAAAAATAAGAACAAAAGTTCCATAAATGCATGTTAAGGGCCTTCTTTGGTTGTATTCTTAATTTTTCGTCTTTTCAAATGGAAACAAACTTCTGAATAAAGACTTGTTGAAAGAAGAAAAAAATTGAAAAGAATTTATCTACGAGTTTTCTTTTATGAAGTTAGGCATAGAGTTTTTTAAAGCAGTCCAAACCTAGACAGCAACACACAAAGTGCAGAACACAAAACAATAGTCTTACCTCGTTAAATTTTGCTCCAGTGGTGTGTATACTTGTATACTACTCCCTCCGGTCCCATTTATAAGAGACATTTTGGTCAACAAAAGATAATGTATCTGGTCCAATTTTTAAATCAGATACATCAATTTTTGTTGACCTAAATTTCTCTTATAAATAGGACTGGAGGGAGTATTTTTTTATTCCTCTCACTACATACCTCAGAGGTAATAACTTATCAGACGTATGAATCAGTGTGTACTTTATTCCCTGCCATGAATAAAGAAAAAAAGGTAATCACTAACGCCGCAGAAGATTTGGAAGGAAATGCATATACTAGTAAAGTAATAATTAGATTTGGGTATATTGAAACCTAGTATGAGAACTAGCCTCGTTTAAATTAGCAATTAGATTATAACAACTTCTCAGCTAAAATGAATTTATAGGTCTTAACCTAAGAAAGTTTAAGAAACAGATTATGATGGAAAAGCTAATTTCAACTTATGCAATAAGCTATTGTTCACAAAACTGGTAGATTGTGTAAGATTCTTCAAACATTTTTCTTCTAAGTCTAGTAAAATAGTTTATTCGAACGTTCTTGGGCTTTCTGATTTCCATTTATAAATGAAACTGAGGAAATTTGGATATGAGCAGGGTGAAGAAGAAGCAATACATCTACACTTGAAAGGTGCATAAACCTGGCTCTTACATCAACTACACTAATAAACTAAAGGAATAATTAATCGCGATATTTTACCTTGAATTGAATTTGTTTTGACAAGTTGAGCACATGTTATCAATAGTGACCTTTGAGCAGCCTGACATAAACATGGACTGAAGACATCTTATTAACATGGAACCTACAAAAGAAAGACAGATTTAATAAATAATTAAAGAAACTCAGAAAAAGCAAAATAACATACTAACAGTTATGGCAGCAAGCATAAAACAAAATCAAAATATAATTCGCACCCAATTCTTTTAACAATGAGATTTAATAGTATTCAAATCAGATAACAGGAGTAAAATTGAGAGGAAAAATGATAATCGATGAGAATAAGCTATAAACATGTGATGAGAGAAAGAAAAAAAAATTGCCAAAAGACTCTATATTTTTCATATGAGCTTATAAGCTATAAGCTCAGAATCCCGTATTGGCAAACAGAGCCATGGTATTGCTGTAACATCATAATTATTGAATCACAATTCTAAATAAACCTAACAATGAGCAACAAAAACATCACCAGAGAAATAAGTGCAATCCCAATTTCTAAACACACTGAAATGAAACTATTTCTGACAAATTAATAATTGTTAATCTGAAAATCATAAATAAATCAGACTAAGGTCATAAGTGTATTTCATCGCAACACATAGAATTTCTGAAAACAAAAGCAATTCACCAAATTGGCTAATAGGAGATGAAAATTAGGGTTTACCAGATGTCTTCGATGAAACTGTATTTGACTAGAGTTTCTCGTTCTCGATCTTGTCAAGATCCAGGAAACTGTATTTGATGAGTTTCATCAAATAATTGTAAAATTCGATGAAAATCCTATCCCTCACTGAAACTGAATTATGAAGCAATCGAAACCTAATAGAGTTTTAATCACAAATCAGTTCAAACCTAATTGCAGTGAAACTTAATCATGAATAAATTGAAACATAATAGAACCTTAATCACAAATCAGTTGAAACCTAATCAAACCTGAATTAAGGTTGAATCACTGTATGAAGATTTTGTATGCGGTGATGGATGAATGTGATGACAGAGGATGATGAAATTGACAAGAGAATCCAAAGAAAGGTAGCACAGTGATGAAGTCATGAGTAACGAGAGGATCGAAGAAGAAGAACGCAATCAAGTGAAATGAAATACGTGAAGCGTTAAAAAAATAGTAGATTCTTTTATTATCTGGCAACACTTTTTTTTTTTTGTGACACAGAAGTATTGGGCTCTAGCAACACGAAACGCAACAAAGCCCAACAAATGTTACAAAAACACTGCAACTAATTACATTTTTAATGAGTGTTACCCAAGGGGATGATACTAAAAGGGACATGTATGTAGCTCCCATGAAATTGGAACATAAAGATCAAAGAAACGAAGATTAATAACAATTCACAGAGAAAACTTAGGCTTAAACTATTGAGTAAATTATCCATGGTCTTAATAACAATGGGTAGAAAATAGAAAATTCACATCAACCGCAGCTTAGTTATTAGATAAACAAAAAGATTGAAAGAGAGCATAAGAAATAAGTGGTAAGAAATGTATGATATATAACATGACAGATTTGAAAATAAAGCAATATGGTTATGATTGTCACTAAATTACCAAAGCCTCAACTGTATTAAATTGAAATTGAAATTACATGGTAGAGTTTTTCTTTTGAGCACACTAAACACACGGTAGCATAACAATCAAAGGGAAATAAAAACAATGAATCTAAAGTTAGGCTCAGGCACCCCCAGTAGCAGCAAGCTTCTTCTTATTCTTCATCGAATGAGATCAATGAGACGTGTCTTAAAACAAAAAAAAACAAAAAAAGACACGATTAGTTTTAAATGAGAAGATTTGTTGAGAAGTAACAAACAAGAAATAAGATTAAAAAACACATACCACCAACTCTTTAACATAGTGTTCAACGAGTGCTCTGACTACCTGTATGCCAAAAATCCTTCCAAAGCGGACAGCAGCTGTCAACGTCATGGATGCCAAACGTTGCAGATATGATGGCTGCGGTGGTGTCGACACCTCAGATAAAGGGAGAAGAGGCTGAGATTGCAGTGGTGATGGAGGAACTGACACAACAGCCGCCGGAAATGATGGTAGTGGCAGAAAATAAACATGGAGAGAAGAGTTGGGTTGCAGTGGTGGTGGTGGTAGAAGCGACACCACTGACACGGAAAAGAGAGTGAGATGGGAGTGGCGGTGGAGTTTCGATTATCTCAAGAGTAGTTTGAGAAGGGTTGGATTGCAGTGGTGGAGGAGCTGACACAGCAGCCGCCGGAAATGGTGGTGGTCGCGGAACATGGAGAAGAGGGTTGGATTGCAGTGGTGGTGGAGCCGAGACCTCTGCCGCCGGGAACGGTGGCGGTGGAGAAACAGAAACAGGGAGAAGAGGATGAGAGGGGAGTGGTGGTGGAGTTTCGATCACCTCAAAAGTAGTTTGAGGAGCTGTTGGACTTGGAAGGGGGTGTGTCAGTGCTGCTTGAATTTCGATTTTCGTTTCAGAAGCTTTTGAGTGGTTCTGCAACAAGGAAAGCCATGAAATGATGGAAGAGGCTGAGATTGCAGTGGTGATGGAGGAGCAAAGATTGCGTTTGGTTTTTACTATAATGGGAACTATAGTCAAAAGATTTTGGGTTATACCATAGTCTTCCCTTTTTTGGAATATATATAAGCTTTTTGGTCATTACAAGCCGTAGTCAAACAGACTTAACAAAGGAAGTCACCGAATTATTTGACTTCCCAATCACACCCTTTCTCTTTATACCTTGGGTTATACCTTATACCAAATCAATCCAACCCGGTGATAAGCTAGTTTCTTTGGTTCGGTCATTGGAGCATAAGGCATAAGATACTTTTACAATTCAAAAACATAATTAATTAAAATTTAACGGTTGGACTACAGCTACCTTGTAGAAATATCTAATCTAAATATACTTTTTTAACATATATTTTTTAGGTAGACAAAATGACAACGACCATTAAAAACTTACATCCAGCAGCAGTGAGAATTTATTGCTTACCACTTTTAATCTACCACTGTGTCGAAGGAAATGAGAGCACAAGTTCAAATCTTGAACGAATCATGAACTTGATTCCTCACAACATTACTTGTTGGACAAGAAGAAAAAAAAGTGTTGGGCAGATTCTGTGTTAGAATTGCAGAAAGCACAGCTGAGTTGGTGTTGAGCCGTCAGTATGCCTCTCTCGAACAAATTCTCCCTTGTTGCCAACCTATCATGCAAAAGCCTCCAGCAGAAATTAAGAATTTTGCTAAAAGTATTTAACTTCTCTTTCTCATATTATTAATGAAGGATGATTTTATCTTTCATAGTTTCTCTTTCCCATACAAATTCCAGTTGCACACTGCTTAGTCATGTCATCGTAAAATTTGTGTAACATCATCACTTAACAATTATTCAACATCATGGATTAAAATGACTATTTCCTCTTAAAAAAAGAATATAGATTTTTTTTTTTTTGCAATATTGTTGGTGTCATTGAAATAAATAATTTGAAACCAAAAAACATTTATATTTTTATTTTTAATCAAAATCAAAATTTTATAGAATAATATCGTTTATAATTTTCAAACGTCACACAATAAAAACAGCGGAAAGACGAGACGGAGTGTCCACTAGTTTTATATAAAGAAAATATTATATTTGATAAAAAGGAATTGAATTGGTTTTAACAATATATTTTGAAAAAAAGTGTTATTATCAATCAAGTACGTATATTTTGAGGAAGAACATAACAATTGTATTGTATCATGAAAATATGAATTTATACACTTCCCTCATTGCACAATGCACAAACAAAAAATCCTTAACTACCCTCAAATCACTGCACACTCACATCCTCAAATCCGGTTCCTTGTTCTCATTATTTGGACACAAGCTCATTGATGCATACATCAAATGCGGTGTCATCACCGAAGCACGCAAGCTGTTTGATGAAACGCCCAACAGACACATAGTTACTTGGAATTCAATGATCTCTTCTCATGTTAGCCGCGGGAAGACCAAAGAAGCTATTGGGCTTTACAACAGCATGCTCTTTGATGGTGTTTTACCTGATGCTTACACGTTCTCCGCGATCTTTAAGGCTTTTCCAGAGATGGGTGTTTTACGTGAGGGGCAGAAGGCACATGGGTTGGCTGTGGTTTTGGGTTTTGAGGTGTCGGATGGGTTTGTTGCAACCGGCATTGTTGATATGTATGCGAAATTTGGTAAAATGAAGGATGCCCAATTTGTGTTTGACCGTGTTTTGGATAAAGATGTTGTCTTGTTCACTGCATTGATTGTTGGGTATAATCAGCATGGTCTTGATGGTGAAGCTTTAGAGGTTTTTGAGGAAATGGTTGGTAGGAAAGTTAAGCCTAATGAATATACTTTAGCAAGTGTTTTGGTTAGTTGTGGTAATCTAGGAGATTTAGTTAATGGTAAATTGATTCATGGTCTTGTTGTTAAGTCTGGTTTGGAATCTGTTGTTGCTTCACAGACTTCGCTTCTTACTATGTATTCAAAATGCAGCATGGTTGAGGATTCCATAAAAGTTTTTAATCAACTTGCTTATGCAAGCCATGTGACTTGGACATCTTTTATAGTTGGTCTTGTGCAGAATGGTAGAGAGGAGGTTGCTTTGTCGATGTTTAGGGAAATGATTCGGTGTTCGATAAGTCCAAATCATTTTACATTGTCTAGTATTCTTCATGCTTGTTCAAGCCTTGCAATGCTTGAAGCAGGGGAACAAATCCATGCCGTAACTGTGAAACTAGGAGTTGATGGAAACAAGTATGTTGATGCTGCACTGATTCATTTGTATGGAAAATGTGGAAATGTAGAAAAGGCAAGGTCTGTTTTTGATTCGTTGGCCGAGTTAGATGTGGTATCCATAAATACAATGATCTATGCGTATGCACAAAATGGTTTTGGGCATGAAGCTCTTGACCTATTTGAAAGATTGAAAAAGTTGGGACTTGAACCTAATGTCGTGACATTTATTAGCATTCTCTTGGCATGTAACAATGCGGGGTTAGTTGAAGAAGGGTGTCAAATATTTTCTCTCATCAGGAACAACCACAGTATTGAATTAACAAGAGATCATTATACTTGTATGATTGATCTGTTAGGAAGAGCTAAGAGATTTGAAGAGGCTGCAATGTTGATAGAGGAGGGGAAAAATCCGGATGTGATACAATGGAGGACGCTGCTGAATGCATGTAAGATTCATGGAGAGGTAGAGATGGCGGAGAAATTTATGAGAAAAATGCTTGATCAAGCTCCTAGGGATGGAGGAACTCATATTCTCTTGACAAATATTTATGCTTCAGCTGGAAAATGGGACAATGTGATCGAGATGAAAAGCGCAGGAAGAGATTTGAGGTTGAAGAAAAGTCCTGCCATGAGTTGGGTTGATATCGATCAAGAGGTTCATACTTTTATGGCAGGAGATTTATCTCACCCAAGAGCTCATGAAATTTTAGAAATGTTGCATGAATTAATAGAGAAGGTTAAAATTTTGGGTTATAATCCTGATACCAAATTTGTGTTGCAGGATTTGGAGGAAGAGAAAAAGATTAGTGCTTTATATTTTCACAGTGAAAAATTAGCTATAGCTTTTGCTTTATGGAAGACTTGTGGTAAGAATACTACTATCAGGATTTTCAAGAATCTTAGAGTTTGTGGGGACTGCCACAGTTGGATAAAATTTATTTCTTTACTTACTGGGAGAGATATAATTGCTAGAGATGCAAAGAGATTCCATCATTTTAAAGGAGGAATTTGTTCTTG
>Ga0315914_1010513_pt1 | contig 11467 bp, 4 predicted proteins | sample MpolenodulesMG_FD_203920 | JGI IMG/M metagenome (GOLD analysis project Ga0315914, IMG submission 203920) | Medicago polymorpha root nodule microbial communities from Los Angeles, California, United States - elongated nodules | ecosystem: Host-associated > Plants > Roots > Nodule | place: USA... | reverse complement strand
CATTATGAGGTAAAGATTGAATAATATTTGTGGAATTTTTAAATTTGATCCTGATCTTGAGTTACATTATCAAACCATGTTATTAACTCACTACTGTTTTGCACAATCAACTAAAACTTGCAAACTTCCCCCTTAATTTACTGCTTTTATTTATTTATTTAATTTTCTGTTTTAATAAGTAATGCTAGTTGATAAGTTGAAATGACAATTCGTGTGAAGACGATCTTACTTATCACATATGCTAAAACTGTCCATCAGAACACTAAAAGAAACTGTTAGAAAACAACACATATCATAATCATTATGATCTCTATGTACAACTAAGTTTGTTATCATCATTTAAACATCAATTTAAAAAGGATTTTATTATTTTCCTCAACATTTTTCACAAAATAATAAAGAATAAAATAAAATTAAATTAAATTCTTGCTAAATCTAACTGACTAAAACTTTTTAATAATCAAAAGTTTTTGCATTGTTCAATTGACGCAAGTCCACTTCAACAGGTCATTTGATGAATGTAAATTGTACTATCAAAGATTATTAATCGTCAATGCACAGAGACTTGGTTAATGAACTATTCGTTTACTTTATTCAATAAAAGTGGTGATACTAAATAAATAGTTGATAGTTCGTTGACAAAATATGAGTGAGGGGTGAAACAACAAATTGTCAAGTTGTGCTGGGACTAAGGTTCGTTGGTGATAAGTTCTCTAATGTCTTTCTTTGATCGATTATATATTTATCATATTTCAATTACACCTTCATTTATTTTCCTATGTGCATCTTGATCTCTTGCAAAGAACGGGAGATCCAGTTTGTTCTCTAACTTCTGAGGTCTCGCTCAGTTAGCTAATACAATGTCATTACGCTCTGATTGATTGCAAACCTTGCCTGATGTATTGCAAATTGCATCTAGAAATTCTTCTACCCATTGTCCCTTACAAAGAAAATCTATTTCTGGAACACCTAAAGTCGAAAGATCAATTACAAGATGGAATGAACTGCAAATCTGGGTCAACACTCGATTAGATGACTTCAGGATAACTGAAATAACATCTGTTGTGAACAACTTCTAGGGTCATATGGACGAACTGCTCATTAAATGGTTTCATCGGCTGCAATAGTATATATAAACCGAAGTAATAAGGAAGTCAGTCAAGATAATGCCAACTCTTTCGTTTATACCTTCTACTAGAGCACTTGTTTTTATGTTGGATTTATCTATGCAAAGCTTATGGTATTGAATTTGCTTCCGAGGCTTCTACTTCCTCTAGTGCACCATATGATCTGCAAGGTGTATGTTGCTGCAACAAATGCCACTATGGATAACTTGAGAGCTCACCTACAAGCTGAAGGTAAAGCACATCAGAGATTTATAGCAAGGTTGGAAAATACAAACAAGAACATTGCTCTCAACAATCAAAAGAATGATCAGTTTCAGACCACTCTGTACCTTAGCTCGTAAGCAACCTTAGGATTTTATCTTTTTATGTTTGCATTTTTAATGCTTATGTCTTTTCTTTTCTTTTTGCATTTTACTTTAATGCACTTGTTTTTCAATTCGGGGCATTAATACAATCAGTTTTTGTTAATGAAAAACTGGGGTGTAACATTTTAGCTTTACATTTTTATTGTTGAAGTAATTATCTAGAGTTCAAGCAAACAACATATTAATTTTTGGTTTAAAAAGTAGATGTTAATATGCAGTTACTTCTGTGAATCAATTTTCTGGACTTTAAAGTTACAGCTTAAACTCTGGAAAGGCTTACAAACCTCATTCTAAGTTAAGCCTTTTTCAAATTGAGAAATTGTTCATCAAAATGCTATTGTATAAAAATGTTGATGTTTGTCATCAATAAAAAGGGGGAGATTAGTAGACCAAAATTGGTGGAAAGAACAAAAGTTTTAATAACAACAAGGCAACATGCGAAGCATGTTTGACAACAATTAGAGTTGTCTAATGTGTGTTTAACTTTGCATGAAATTTGAAGTATAAAAGTGAAGTACAACCTTTGAAAACGTAGTTAAAGCTCTAGACCAAGTCAAAGTCCTGGACATGAAGTCAAGACTTTGTACTACCGGACAATGCACCTTAGCTATGTGTTGTCGATAAAGGCAAGACCCTGCATTAAGATTAAGGCCAACTCTATGAAAGTCAACGTTGTTGTACAAGCCTCTGGAGTAAGATCCTTTGTACCAACATTTGACTCAAGGATTCGTCATTGATGCACATAACTACTCTTTTCTTAGAAAGGAATAAAGTTCACTCTAACTCAAGCAAGGGAATTATGCTCCTTAATAGCATATACCTCAAGAAAGGAATAAAGTTCATAGTATATACCTTTTTCTAGAAAACTCAAGAGAATCTATAACGAATACACTCTACGTGTATTGTGCTTCATATCTGGTTACTACTCTTAGAGTTTGTGTAAACATTATATTTTTGTGAACAACTTGTTGTTTTATATATCTAGATTGAGATTAGGAAGTCTTCTAGGTTGTCTTAGTGGAGTTGTTGTATTTAGTTGATTACAGAGAAATCGCTTAGACAAATCGTTAACCAACTCCAGATTGTGGAGGAAAAAAGGATAACTTTGTTGTGTCATCTTCTATCCCTTATCTATTTACTTTCAGCCGTTACTTAATTGTCTATCAACAAGAAAACTAGGGTTTGTATAGAGCTTTCTCTTGGCAACAAACATTAGAGCTGGGTTGATTCACCTTGGGAAAGACTATTAGGATTGATCGTCTCTTGGTCACGGGAAGAGATTGGAACTTTGGGTAGAATTAGGCGGGAGACTTATTCTTGTAACCCATTGATATCTCCTTTTTAAAGTTACTCATCATTATAGTGGAACGGATGACCCCTCTCCCCAAGACTAGGTCAGTTTTGGACCGAACTAGTTAAACAAATTATTTTGTGTTCTCTCTTTCTTTTCTCTCGTTGTTTTCTACTTTTGGCTTGTGTTTATAACTTCCATACACTTTGTTTGGTTGCTTGATTATTACTTGCTCCACACATCAAGTATTTTATTAGTGTGATTTTCATCGAATTCACAACAATTGGCGCCCACCGTGGGGCAAGGGTCAAAGGATAATCAAGTACCATGGGTTCTAAGTGGGATATTGAGAAGTTTACTGGAGATAACGATTTTGGGTTATGGAAGGTAAAGATGGAAGCGGTGTTAATACAACAAAAGTGTGAGAAAGCTTTGAAGGGTGAAGGTGCGTTACCGGTCACCATGTCACGAGCGGAGAAGACTGAGATGGTGGACAAGGCCAAGAGTGCCATTGTCTTGTACCTCGGGAATAAAGTTTTGAGAGATGTAGCGAAGGAACCAACCGCGGCATCGATGTGGTTAAAGTTGGAAACTTTGTATATGACAAAGTCTTTGGCTCATTGGCAATTCCTAAAGCAACAACTTTACTCATTCAAGATGGTAGAGTCAAATGCCATCATGGAGCAACTTGCGGAGTTCAACAGAATCCTTGATGACTTGGAGAATATTCTCTCTGAGAGTTATGAGGATGCAGGTGTTTTGTTGGTGTGTTGTTTGGAGGATGAAAAAGGTGATGTTTCTCACCTTGGGAGTGATGCCTGGTAGAGCGGTGGTCGTCCAGAGAGACGTTAAACACTCAACATCAGCCTGGAAAGGCGGTGGTAAGAATACTCATGATCAGTCTGGAGAGGCGGAGGTAACAATACTCATGATATACCTGTTGAGGTGGAGTTTCAAGGTGGAAGACATATTGGGATGTACGCATTTTCTAGTTGAGAGGTAGAAAGCTCATCTTGAGGTGGAATTAAACACACCGGGAATAGTACGACTATGGAGGACCTTGGGTGCTATGCGTTAGTGGTGAACAAGGGATTTCTTCATGAAGACGGAAGGCATTCCGGAGGTTGAAGAATGTATAGCACGGCTTGCGGGATTACGCTAAAAAAAGGCCAAGGTGATTGGATGCAAGGAGATCTTTAAGGAAGCGGGAGATGTCCTGTGTTGAAGAGGTTAAGGTAGATACTTGTGGAACTACCTAAAATTCTTAGCGTAGTTGGGCTGCAAGGACCATCGAGAAGGTGGAAGACATTTCGATGGCTGAAGGGGAAGGTGTGTACTTGTGGATTACCCTAAAAATTCAAGGGTGATTGGATGCAAGTAAATCTTCAAGGAAGCGGGAGATGTCTCGAATTGAAGAGGTTATGGTGAATACTTGTGGAACTACCTAAAATTCCTAGTGTAGTTGGACTGCAAGGACCTTCGAGAAGGCGGAAGACATTCCGATGGCTGAAGGGATTAAGGTGTGTACTTGTGGAACTACCTAAAATTCCTTGAGTAGTTTGGACGCAAGGATCTTCAAGAGGCGGAAGTCATTCCGATGGTTGAAGAGGTTAGGGTGTAAACTTGTGGGGCTACATGGTTTAGTGGGAAGCAAGGGAAAGAGCAGCGATGTTGGTTGATGTTAAATTGGCATCATCACTGATTTGAAGTCAAGGTGTAGAATTGTGAGAGTTAACTTAAAATCATGTTCTGGAGTAATTGTGGCATGTTTGCAGGGCAACGTGACACGATTGGATGTTTCAGTTCTGAAGCAAGTCACTGGAAAAAACGTGGCACAATGGGATCGCAACGTGGCACGATGGTGCGTTGGAGGCGAAAAACATAAACATATTTTTCCGTGCATTTGTTCCAAATTTTAAGCGATACTTTTACTATAAATATAGACCTTGTATCAGAGTAAACCTTGAGATAGAGGGGGCTGAAAACAAGGGTTTATAAGTCAGCAAGAAAATTAGGGTTTGTATAGAGCTTGCTATTGGCAACAAACACTAGGTTTGGTTAATTCACCTTGGGAAAAACTATTAGGATTGAGTCTCTTGGCCACGGGAAGAGATTGAGACTTTGGGTAGAATTAAGCGAGAGACTTATTCTTGTAACCCATTGATATCTCTTTTGTAAAGTTAATCATCATTATAGTGGAGCGGAGGGCTGCTCTCTCCCCCAGACTAGGTCAGTTTTGGAACAGATTCTTTTGTGTTCTCTCTTTCTTTTCTCTCGCTATTTTCTACTTTTGGTTTGTGTTTATTACTTCCATACACTTTGTTTGATTGCTTGATTATTACTTGCTCCACACATCAAGTATTTTATTGGTGTGATTTTCATCGAATTCACAACAGTAATCCAACTTGCGGGTACATTAGTTCTCTCTATCTATATATGTATATTCCACTTTTTATTTTATTTTAAAAAACTAGCTCTTATGTTGCTCCATTGGTTACGTACGCAGCTTGATTTCCCATTAGTACACAAGGAATTGAGTGGCCATATTTCTTTGTTGCTTTATCACCAATGTACCTCTCGGTCCTACTAAGTGATGCTACTAACCATTTTTCCTTCTCTCCTTTTCATCATAGAAACTTGCTGTGTCCAACACACAATCACAAAATAACTGCACACATTCATGGCTCCTGTATTAAACTCTTCAAAATCGTTGTACAACTTTTGTACGAGATGGGAATGGAGTTAAAGGCTTGGTAGACTCAGGTTTATCAGAAGTTCCAAAGATATACATACAACCCATAAATAAAAGAAACAACAAACTAGACACAAAACCATGTGATATACTACCAATTGACTTATCAAAGCTTAATGGAAGAGAACATGAAAACGTGGTGGATGAGATTGTTAGAGCAGCTGAGACACTTGGATTCTTTCAGGTAGTGAATCTAGAAAGAGAAAATTAGAGTCCGCTGGTTCAAAAATTTATTTATGTTAAAATGATTTTTTAATTTTAACCACTAAATTTATGTAGGATTTGAGTTGTACAGTTGGCATGAAAGAATCTTGTCAAAAGCTTCTACGCTAATCGCTAACCAATCGTGTACGTAATTCTTTTCTTTTTCTTGTGGCAGAAAGAAAGAAAGAATAGCAATTTTTGTTTTGTTTTGACTTTTGGTTGAGACAGTTGAAATATATTTTTTTATTTAGAACAATTTTTTGTCTACACTAATAAAATGATAAATAATCATTTAAAGTTGTATATAAACAATTTTGACATTGTATCAGGTGCAGTGGCGGAGCCACATACATGTGAGGGATGCCCTTGCATCTCCTAGGCTCTTAAAATCTTCACATGATTGCACTGTTTTAATACTACTTGAATCTCCTAATATTTTAAGGATGAATCTCATGATATTTTAACATTGCACTTGAGCCAAACATTTGGCACCAATAACCCAAGTTTCCATCACCCTATGAATGACACGAGTCTCACTTTTATGTTAGATAGTTTTTGGCTCAACTAAAGATATTTGACTTCTTTTTTATATAACTTTGATTTTTTTTTTAAAGGCAACTCTCTATTTGATTTTTCCTGTTACATTTGTTTTCTTTTATTTTCTTATTAATAATTATAATAATCGAAGTCCTTCTAAAGTAAAAAATAAGTGCTTGAAGATCGAACACAAATCCTAAAAGCTAAGCTTTTACCACTAAACCAAGTATGTCGTAGTGTTTAATTCTTGTAAATATAATATATATTACTAAATATTTTATATTCTTTCATAACTTAATCCTCCCACCATCCTAAATTTTAACAGAAAAAGTTCACTTTCTTTATCCCAAATTATAAATAAAAAAGAATTTTTACCTTATTTAATCATGTTGGTTCCAAAAGTCATCTTTTCCAACCAAAATAAACATACTTATTCTCATGAACTTAAATGCAAGATGTACTCAATTTACTCTCCATCCCATTTTCTCCTAACCAATAACCTATGCAAATTATTTTTACTTCTTCCCGTGAAACATATTTCAAGAACACAAAAAGTTATACACCAAATTATTATGCTTTAGAATTATAAATTTATAATTTATACAAAAATATGGAAAATATTAAAAAAAAAATTAAACATTTATGCAAAAAAATAGATATATGATTGGGAAAAAATGACAAAATTTATAAATTTAGTAGTATAAATAAATGATGATTAAAAGAAAAAATAACTGCACAAAACTTTGGTATCTCTAATAAAGTTGAAAGGTCTGAACCCCCTGTCCCAGGGTCCTGGCTACACCACTGATCAGGTGAGTTAGAATTTGTGGACGTTAACCAAAATTTTAATGCACAGAAACTAGCTTATATCCTCTTGACATTTTCTTTTAGGAGACTCGAGATGATTATTTTTATTTAATAATCGTTATTTGTTGTTTGTTATTATTAAGGGAACTTCTACGGTACACTCGTAAATTGAGGTGTACCGGCACTCTTGTTTCCTAAATCTATAGATTAACGATTAATTTTATGAAGAAAAAAAATAGTTATTTGTCGGCATTTATATATTAGAAAATATCATTTCATAAGAAAAACACATCATTAATTGTTTATAAGAATCATAGTAATTTTTTTTACATATTATCGTATAAAATAATCAAAATTCTCTGTTATGAGAGATAAAAATTCAAAAAAAATTCAATTTTATTTCGTTGATGCTTTTGGTGAATAAGATTTAATCATTATAATTATAAATAATAAAAAATAATACTTTTCTTCAAAAAACAACTCATTTAACTATTAAATTTAAAGGTTTGGTGTATCGGTACACTCAAATATGTTGGGTGTACGGTAGAATTTGCCTATTATTAAAGGTATATTAAAATTATAAAATAGTAAAATGCGAGTTTGTTTTTTAAAATATATATTAATGCTAAAAAAAATATTATATATGTTTTCCTTAAAAATAAAAATAAAAGATTTATGTGTTTTTATACAGTCAATTATTTTTAAAATAGTTGATGGTTATTCTTAAAGTTTGCACTCAAACCTTTGAAACTTGTCATTTGCTTGCTATACTTTGTTTTAATGGAAAAAAATTATGGTTATTCTTAAAGTTTAGTTTCACAAGACGTATATTCTGAATTCAAAATGAGTTTATGATTGTACAATATTTATAAATGTGAGATAATTATCATCTTATAAAACGATTTTGTAGAACTAAGCTAAATCATAAAATTGTATCATAATCTTATTAATCTATTCAAGGCTCGTTGGAAAACTTGATATCCAACTATTTGAATCAAGTTTCACATGTCCGATTGTATGACTCAAAATGAGTTTATAGGTGAAGAATCTCTTAATTACCTCTAAAGTCTGTTTTTAAGAGTTGAGTCTCAAATTTTAGGAATTAACTAATACACGTTATATATATAGGAATTAAACAATATATTAACTAAATAAGAAAACATATGGTAGTATTTTTTTAAACTCTTTCTATATATAAAAAGTGGCTTTATTTTTTACTGTATATATATAAAGTGGTTCAGATTAATAAGTGGTTGATAAATTTCATGCAATCCCATAAAGAAACTCATTGAAAGACAAATAATTCCAAATAAGAGAGTTTAGGAAAGAAGAAAAATAAACTCTATATATACTACCATCTTCTCTTACAAGGTTACAAAAACTCTCTGTTATCTTCTTCCTTAGTGTCTTATTATGCTTATCAGCGACTCATTCTTCCATTTCTGAGAAGCTTCCAAGGTTTGAACACCATCTAAAACCACAGCAACAATCTCTTAACTTCTTGGTTGTTGGTGATTGGGGAAGAAAAGGAAACAACAATCAATCTTTGGTGGCTCATATTTACCACAAACTTAATCCTCTTTTAATTATGTACTTTTCATTCTAATTGTTGTCATTAATTAGAAAATTATCAAACTTGTACTCATAGATAATATAGCTGAATGCATACACACACAAAGCATAATTATATCATATATATGCATATTGGTCTTCTTCACATGATCATATTGGCCTATACTTGGTCTATACGTACGTACATAACATGATAACGACCATATGTGCCTTTATAATTTAAATTAAAAGATTCTTGCACAAACTGACTGTAAACTCTAAACGATGGATTAAGCAAAGAAATTAAGCTATTGTTGTATTATATATGTTTCCAATTTGAAAATTTTACCATGATAATTTTTGCAAGCATTCATCAAATTCTTCAAATTGCGTGAAAAATAAATCATCGATTATTTTAGTTTTTTTGCAAGCATTAATGTGATAATTTAGTTTGTTTTATTTTTTGAAGAAGGACAACTTAGGTTCTATGATACATTGAATACATGTCAAAAATCAGGATTTGATCATCCATTAGCATATATATGATAAACTAACCACATCACATGATATTATCATGCATATATCGTATCATATTTTTACCCAACTATCCTCTCATATTCTGACCATCAAAAACCTTGAAAGTTAAGAGACACGAGAGAGTGGGAGGAGTTTTATAGGTTGCAATGGGGACTTGTTACAACTTTTGGAAACCAAGCATTTGCCAGTTTGACACTGCAAGGCAAACATGAACCAACTACACAACCTTTATCCAAATCAACTAAATACATCAATGAAAATGGCAACTACTTCTGTCCTCGGAACAATTCAAACTTGAAATTAAATCAAAAACAAGATTGCACAAAAAGCTACAAGCCATTTCTCATATCATTGCACTTTCAAATTTTAATTGCAGACTTGAAAGTTTAAATATTAAATCCAAAACAAGAATACACACAAAGTCATTTATCATATTATTCCACTTTCAAATCTTAATCTGTATACCGACAAGGAAAAAAAAAACACAAATTACTCGTCCTCTTAAACTAACCACAATTAAGAGCAAAAACTCCAAGGAAATAGACAATTATAACGACAAATGAGTGTGCCTTAAGCTGAAAGCTTCAAATTAGTTTACTACACTCATTATTGTACACACCATTGTTAATAAGAATCGTTTTTCTCTTAGATTTGAGACAAGTAGATGTTGAATTTATATGCATCTTGAATTTAGGAATGCTAGACTTAAGCAGACATTCAAAATTAACAGCAATAGGAAAAAATGAACACCAATTCACGCAGATAGCATAACTAATCAGGCATACAATTTCATACTAACCCAAAATTTCAGGGACCAAAATGACAAGCCCTTACAATTTCAAGTCTATTTTGATACTAAAAGCCCTTCTTCAAAAGTAAATCAAATCTAAAAGTCTTAGCATGACAGAAAAATAATCAAAAAATTAAAACCTCCTTCCAACACCACCAGTAACAGCACCACGACCACCGAATGGGATCTGCTCAACAGGATCAACTTGAACAACACCAGGAATCTCCGACATACCAAGAGCAGCAAGCATGTCTAGGGTTTCCTTATCAACCTCAATATAGTCGGTCCTAATGGCAGAAACATCAGGAACGAAATCCATACGACGCTCACGCTCCTCCTCTTGCAGCTTCAAGGAGATCCCACGAACAGGTCCCTTTTGAATACGCTTCATGAGATGAGTGGAGAAACCAGCGATCTTGTTACGAAGACGCTTTGATGGTATCAAAGCAACTTCTTCGAGGATCTTCTTGTTGGTGTGGAAATCGGGTGTCATCTTGGAGCAATAACGCTCAATGACTTGACGAGAGGATTTCTTCACGGTTTTGGTTCGGACTCGTCCCATGGTTGCAGAGAGATGCAGATAGGTTTAGGGTTTTGAAGAAGATAAATGTATATACTGTGATTTTTATAATGGGCCAAGCAATAATTTTGGTTTTAGAGAAAATGAAGGAAGGTGGAAAATTCTAATTTATACTACCCTAATTATACTCCTACCCCCCAAGATGAAGAACTTTTTTTCTTTTCTCTGAAAAACCACTCACCTTGATATCAAAATAAAAAAACTTTTCCACAAATACGTACATCTAAGGATATGTTAACACATCAATTAATTGTGTTAGTTCATTAATTAATGTTGCAACGTATGCAGGTGTAATTTGTAAAGATATCTTACGATGTACTATATCAGTTAAACTCGTATATTAAATTGAATAACTAAATGTAAAATAGTACTCCCTCCGTCTCTATATGTAAGCACCATTTGCCTCCAATAAAAGGGTGCTTAGATATAGAGACGGAGGGAGTAGTTTCTATGAGGTTAGTTCAATTAGTATGGACAATACATAATTTATGTAAGGATTGAGGTTTGATGGTTCGATCCCCAGACAACTCATTTATTCATCTTAAAAAATGTAAAACAATTAATGTATATAAGTTAACAAAATCAACTAGGACATTTAGAATCAATTTTTTATCACTGCAACCAAAAACAAATTCAACAATACACACAAAAATACTAAAAAGGCCATAACAGTACTGGTAGTGTTCGAAATATATTATCTCAACTCACAAAGAAAACCTGCACCATTTTCTTAACATTTTGCATTGTCAATTTCCATTCCGTTTCATGTATCTCTCACACACACTTGTAAACTTTGTTTTTTTTCTTCTTCTAAGCAGTGTAACACTTCCTCAAGCACATCCTTTTGACAATGACTTTGACGAAACACTTATTTTGTCTGAAAAAACAAATATTATTTCAAGCTAAACAATATTCTGCAAGAGAAT
>Ga0315914_1010511_pt1 | contig 11469 bp, 7 predicted proteins | sample MpolenodulesMG_FD_203920 | JGI IMG/M metagenome (GOLD analysis project Ga0315914, IMG submission 203920) | Medicago polymorpha root nodule microbial communities from Los Angeles, California, United States - elongated nodules | ecosystem: Host-associated > Plants > Roots > Nodule | place: USA... | reverse complement strand
AAAAATAGTATGATTCAGTTCATAAAATTAATTGCCGCAAACGTTTTTAATGTACAATATTAAACAATTTCCATGACATCAACCCTGTTACGGTAACATAACATATAAATTTGATGGCATAATTTATTGACGAAAAGAAAATCCAACGTCTGTCAAAATAGAAAAAGTACCAATATGAAATAAAAACAATACTACAAAACAAAGTGCTACACGTTACAGAAAACTTCTCTGTAGACCACATTAGATGTCACATCAGTATCTTGACCGTCTTCATCATTGATCAGTATCTTTACTTCACTTGACGATGTATGTTCTGCAATTCACTTGTAGGTTATTGATTGCCTTGTCATATTCTAAAAATAGGGTTAATAATTAAACAGGGGTATTAGAGTAAAATTAACCATTAGGGTTAGGTTAAAATTAGGGCAAACATTTGCTTCCGGGTTAACATTAATAAATAAGAGATAAGGCAGATTTGTTTTGTTCAAAAAAATAGGAGATTAGGTGTGATTTTGTTGAGAAAGAAAATATAGGGTTAATAATTAAACAGGGGTATTAGAGTAAAATTAACCATTAGGGTTAGGTTAAAATTAGGGCAAACATTTGCTTCCGGGTTAACTTTAATAAATAAGAGATAAGACAGATTTGTTTTGTTCAAAAAAAATAGGAGATTACGTGTGATTTTGTTGAGAGTGAAAAAATAGGGTTAATAATTAAACAGGGGTATTAGAGTAAAATTAACCATTAAGGTTAGGTTAAAATTAGGGCAAACATTTGCTTCCGGGTTAACTTTAATAAATAAGAGATAAGACACATTTGTTTTGTTCAAAAAAATAGGAGATTAGGTGTGATTTTGTTGAGAGGGAAAAAATAGGGTTAATAATTAAACATGGGTATTATAGTAAAATTAAACATTAGGGTTAGGTTAAAATTAGGGCAAACATTTGCTTCCGGTTAACATTAATAAATAAGAGATAAGGCAGATTTGTTTTGTTCAAAACAATAGGAGATTAGGTGTGATTTTGTTGAGAAGAAAAAAATAGGGTTAATAATTAAACAAGGATATTAGAGTAAAATTAACCATTAGGTTAGGTTAAAATTAGGGCTTGCTTCGGTTAACTAATTGGAGTGAATGAACGAGAATTGAGAGAAAGAGTGACAGCATCATCATCATCCAAATCCAAGGTTCCAAAAACAATGGCAGCGGCAACAGCAGAAGGGTGTTCAAATTTACCAGATGAGTTATGGGAATACATCATCAAATTCCTTGACGGAGACCACTGTACTTTCAAGTCTCTTTCCATCGTCTCCAAACAGTTACTCTCCATCACCAACAATCTCCGATTCTCCGTCAAAATCACCCAACAAACCATCCCTTTCATTCCTCAACTCTTCCAAAGGTTCCCTAACGTCACATCCCTCAATCTCACAGCCATCCACCTCTATCCCCTCAACATGCTTCTTACCCAAATCTCTGCTTTCCCTTTAGACATCAAATCACTCATTCTCTCCAACCTCTTCATCATCCCTAAAGATGGTTTCCGAGCTTTGTCCAAAAAGATGAAAAATTTGACCTCTCTTACTTGTTCGAAAATTACTTGGCTCAAAAAGAAGGATATCTTATTCATTGTTGATTGCTTCCCTTTACTCGAAGAACTTGTTCTCAAGGAAATAAGCGGCAGTTATTACACTTCTGTTAGGAACTTCGATCTTGTGCTAGATGATGATAATCAATTTTTGGCACTTCCCAAACTCCGAAAGATTAGTTTGTATAGTTATGCCATCGATAGCCAATTTATTAATTATCTCCGCAGAAACCCTGGACCTTTCAGAGGAGAAGAATAACCTAGATGGTGATGATATACTCCATAGTGATAATTAGGTCTCTCGGAGTTTGCAAAGAGTACCGAGATACTTGCATATTATTCAAAATTACCTGCAATTATAAAAGTAAGTTATTTTTATCATTCTGTCGTAGTGTCATGGAGGTAGCTAAGGTGACAACCCATAAACTTTAACGGAACAAGTTGCTGGGATGACGAAAATTACTAAGTCTTTTAGTTTGGAGTATATTTTTGTCTTATTTACAAAATTCGGTTTACTAGTTTATACATGTTATACACTTGGCATATTGCATTATTATTGAATTTAAGAATGAGAATTTCGGTCTCAACCTTACTTTTGGGGGTTCACGTATATTTATTTATCTTCTAACAGATTTTTCCTGCAAATATAGGTATTGATTTATTAAGTTAGACATGATTTACCCAACTTTGAGTTTTTTCTTTTATTTTGCTGTAATGTTTTGTATGTTCCCCCATAGAAAACACATTCCTATTACCCCTTCTTTTTATACATGATCTATTGATTTTAATTTTTTTAACTGAAGTTAAATTGGTAAATTTCTCTTTAGTCTACTAAAACTATTAAGACTCATTGCCCTTTAAAATCAAAGAAAAACATGGTTCAAATTGGGTGTAAAATAGGAGCACGTACGTCTTTGGCATACATGACGAGTCTTGCAAGTAATGGAGAATCCTTTTAACCGCTTTCCAGTGAGTTGCGAGAAGAGAAGGGGGAAGTGACAAACTTTATTTACAGCAAAAGAAAATCCAGGTCTTGTTAAAGTGACATATTGTACTGCTCTCACGATTGAACGATGCATGAAAGGATCATTCAAGCTGTCAGAGCCATATTTAGTCAAATCTGGGCAATTGGCCATGGGAGTTGGCATGCAAGATGCATCGGACATGCTAGCTCTGTGAAGTAATCCCTGATGTATTTTGATTGAGTCATGCATGTACATACATAAATTGGATAGAAACTTAACCTCAACACCAAGAAAGTACTTAGGATGACCCAAATCTTTAAGTGCAAACTTAGAGTTATGTTTGCAAATAAGATCGTGAATGAGAGACCTAGAAGAACTGGTAATTAGGATACGATCTACATAAACAAGGGCATATAAAGTGACACACATCATGAGAATATACAAAAAGTAAAGGATCACAGCGATTTGAAGTGAAACCGAGGAGTATTAAGGTCTGAGTTAAGCGCTCATACCAAACACGAGGAGCCTGCTTTAGACCGCATAAAGCCTTGTGTAACTTTCGTACAAACTTTTTATCAGAAGCCTTAAAACATCGCATATAGACCTCTTCATATAACACCATTGAGCAAGGCATTATTTATATCTATTGTTGAGTGTGCCACTTAGAACTTAGAAGTGAGATCCAGCTTCCTGATATTGTTATGCTTGGAATTTAACTTTGTTGCATGTTATTGTGAGTTTATCTGAATTTGCTTACGTGATGATTAAGTTGTGTTTAAAAGTTTGAGTAATTCATCTTGTCATTTATCATCAAAGTATAACAATAAAATAAAATTATGCTTTTTACTGCTGTATTTTTAATCCTGGATGTTATGGGGAAAATTATTAAGATATTTGCTAAAGGATCATTTCCAATATGTTCATATATTTGTTGGGAGCTAAAATGATTAATTTTATGATTTTTTTGGGTGGGGACTTGATTCCTCAAAAGTAACAAAAATTGAACAATGTCAATGTTGAATATGCTGTTATTGCCCTCCTATTTTTATTTTATTTTTTTGTACTATTGTGGAATGAATCCTTCTTTTTTCTTTTTTACGTGTTGAATTTGCTAACCATAATCTCCAATTTCCCTTTAGGCATCAGATCACTCTAACACTCCAACTGCTACATTCATAAAAATGGGTTGTAGACTTTTAGGGATGGCAATTGGATCCAGACCCGGTGGACACCCACAAAAATACCCGCTACGGATAGGGTAAAATCCTGCTTTCTTGGATACGGGCATGGGTATAGGTAATTACCCGCAAATTTAAATGGGTAAGAACACGGGGATGGGCACTGTACTACGCAGTCTCGCAACCTGCATATATGTATTTATATAATATGATAAATAATTTATTTATTTTTGGTGTAAAGTTAATTAATTTATTTAACTACTTAAGTCTAACCCTAAACCTAAAACAACTTAATACAGCTTAATAAAATTTTTAGTAACAATTTATTATGACTTTAACATGCAAGTGCAACTTTTTAACGTCATGCAAGTGCAACTTTTTAACGTATAACTGATGTAAGGTATCTATTTTTTCTTTCTTTCTAGAGATGTTTTAGATGTTTTATTATTTTTTCATGCTATTTTATGAGTTGATTTGAAACTTTTTTGATCATGGTTTTATTTCAATTGTGTTGTTTTTATTGTCTTTTCATGGTTAAAGTGCGGGTAATGGGTGCGGGTATGGACACTTAAGTGCCTATAGGGTATGGGGGAGGGCATTAAAGTTGTTGCCCATGAAGGTACGTGCATCGATACGTGCATTTTTTACAAACGTGGGTATGGGATGGGTACTATAGTACCATACCCATTGTCATCCCTACGAGTTTTGTCCGAAATGAAGAAAAAATTTGATCTCTCACATTCCGAAATGACTATTATCCGCAAGAATGATCTCTTTTTCATCGCTGATTGGTTTCCTTTACTCGAAGAACTCAACCTCGGTTTTTCAAATTTTTCTACTAACGATGATTTTTTGTTCCACGAAATATATAAATGGAAGAATTTTGAGCTTCTTGAAGGTGGCAGAATTCATTGATGCCGGTGGTGTACACTCTGACAAAACGAGTTGCCAGAATGAGTGAATGACGTCTTTTAATTTAGAGTATGTTTGTCTATTTACAAAATTTAGAGACTAAAATTATCTCTGTTTGTCTATCGTAGTGGTTTACTGGTTTGTTCCTGCAAATACTGTGGTTTTCATAATGGTGTTTTGTTACTGCAAAGTGCAAATACTATGGTTTTATTAAAATACTAACTTGTTTTTCCCTCATAAGATGAGCTCCTTAATCAGCAGGAATTTGCGAACATCTCAAAACCTACAAACTTAAGTTTTATTTCCTTTAAAATCTATGTATCCCAAAAATAAATCACGACGGAACTTTTTATTTTTTAAAGAGAGTGGAAAAAAGTTCAAATTACCACCTTAAAAGATTTAGGATTTGGGGGTTAGATATATTTAGGGAACGAGTTAGCGCCCTAAATATTCGTACTATTCTACGATAACCTCTTGATTTTATTTAACTTTTTGCTATAACTTGCTTGCTTTTAAAGAGGAGAAAATAGAATTGAATGGTGAGTTAAAAAGATAAAGAAAATTGATTTTAGTTGATTTGGAAGGACAAGTAATTTGCCTACGTACCCGTGAGGGATCAAAACCTCGTAGTTCGGGGGTAGAAATTACCGTTTGATTGGTTTTGTATTTTTTAGTTTTGAAAAAGTTGTCAAATAAAAAACCAAGTGGCAAATAAGAATTGATTTGTATTTTTTAATTTAAAAGAAAATAGGCTCAAGGTACAATTAAATTGATTAAAATTTGATTAAGAAAATAAAATAAAAATGGGATCATTTGGTTGAAAATCAAGGTTTATTATGAAAATATTTTTTGTGCTTTTGGTTATTTGCAATTTAATTAAAAGATAAGAATAAAACTAATGTGACAATAAAAATAAAAGCGCGGGGATTTTTGTAGTGACGTTGGATCACCACAAAATCTCTGACCTAAATTTTTTGTGTTTTTTCAATATATATAAAGGAGTAAAGAAATAAAAGGACACACGCACGCACTCTTTTCTCATTTATGGTTTACAATTAACCTAGTTACATTCTAAATCCATGCAATAAAATAAAGAGCAAATAGTCACTTTAATCCATAACTCTGCACCTCGCTGACACATAGGTCCCTGACTCATTATTAAATACAAAGAAGTCCTTGACTCTGCACTTCCGTTAGCACTTTAGTCCTTGGCGTTAAATAATTATGTTAAATGTGTCACAGGGACTAAAGTGAAAGTAGAAAATGGTCACTTTAGTCCCTAAACCAAAAATCAATATCCCAACTAGAATCTCAAATCCCTAAAAAAATATACCCTAATATGTGACTTTTTTCTCTTATAAGAAAAAAATGTGCCTTTTTTCTAAACATTGTAAACTTTTTTCTTCGGATATATTTGAATATTGTATGTTCTATAAATTGTATTGAAAGTTCTATGTATTTTTTTATGCTTAACGGTAAAACTTTGTCCACCGTATTATGAAATTCTAGCGTACTTGTTTTAAGATGTTTTATGCAATGTTTCAACGTATGACACACGTAGCCAGATGTTCTAGGTAATGTTCCAACATCGTGCAAATAAACAAATAAAACGCAGAATAATAAATGACAAGAAAGTAAAGAACACAATGAGTTTGTTGACCCAGTTCGGTGACAAACACACCTACTTTGGTGGCTACGAAGCCAGGAAAGAAATCCACTAGTGTAACTCTTATTCTAATGTTCTCAATAAACCTCGTTTACAACACAAGACGTAGGACCTACCCGTCTAAACTTCAACATAGGAACTCCTAGATCTGAGATCTCATCTCACTATCCTACAGTCAATCACAGCTCCTATGATTATCGGACTTTAAACACAAACAAACAGTGAAGTTACCTTCAAACAAACAACTACAACCTTGCTTACAAGCTTTGGCGTAGCACACAAGAGTTACAACTCAACACACAGTCCTTAGCATGTATCAAACTGATACAAGAAAGGCTCACAATAAAACAGTACTAATTAAACCTACATAAAGGTGATACAAGAGTAGACACACATACGATTCAAAACCCTAAAAGCTAGACTTTTTAGAATGACGGCTTAAATGATCAATTAGGTCTTGAAGTCTTCCTTTTATACTTAAGCAATATGGGTCATTTAACCAGTTTGGGCTTCAGAACAAAACAGGTCATCCAACTGATCTGAAAAAACACAAATCAGTGACAAATATGGAAAGTACTAAAATGTAGGAACATCTTCAGAAACGGCCAAAACAGGTTCAAATATTTCCTAAAATATAATCACATCTTTAGGAATATTGCACAACTGATTATGTAAAGATATGTGCGTTGTTTGGTGAATAAGATAAGGAAATATGGTTTCCTTAAATAATATAAGGCGCACGTACAAACAGGCATGAAACAAGGCACAGTGAACCGTGTCAGGATGTTGGAACATCGTATCCAACATCTTATAGAGATGCATGAAACATGTTGGAACATTGTATCCAACAACACAAACATGGATATTTGTTTTAGCAACAACGCAGCCAATACAAATACATAACAATCTCTCCCTTTGGCAAATTTTTGGCTAAAACAAATTAAGGCCAAGTAAAAAGAAATAAAGGGATACAAATTACATCCATTTCCTCAAGCGACATGAACACATACTTATGAGGAAACAGCTAGCACACACAATCTAAAGAGATACCTTAGATACGCTTCCTTAAGTCATCACGAACACATATTCAAGAAGAAGGAGTAGCAAGACAGTATCACAAGAGTATATCATTATATCAGGCATATGCAGGGAATATAGACATACCATTTTACTCCCCCTTTTTAGCCACAAAATATGCCAACAGAAAGGTAGCAGACCACAAGAGTATATCATTGCCATGTACACCCCACAACTCAAAGACGTGCAACAAGAGATAAGAGATAGCACGTCTCACAAAACAGATTATTATGCCTCCTCATGCAGGCAAATTCCCAACTTGCCCCTTAGCTTTTCAAACTGTTTAGCATCTAAGGCCTTGGTGAAAATGTCTGTCAGTTGCTCCTCTATGTCAACATGCTCAAGTGTCACAACCTTCTCCTCCACAAGATCTCTAATGAAGTGATGCCGTATATCAATGTGCTTTGTCTTACTGTGTTGAATAGGATTTTTGGAAATATTGATAGCACTCAAATTGTCACAGTACAATGTTAGAACATCTTCTTCAACATTATACTCTTTCAACATCTGCTTCATCCAAACAAGTTGTGAGCAACTACTTCCAGCTGCTATGTATTTAGCTTCAGCAGCAGATAGAGAGACAGAATTCTGTTTCTTACTGAACCAAGAGATCAGATTGTTTAATCGACAATTTCCCAACCTATTAAACGATCCAAAACCATTAAGTTCTTGATTACAAAGTGATTATCAAATATTAAATCCTATGTCTAGAATGAAAACATCGATAGATTATTATTCTAAATCTAGATCCAAAAGTATTTATCAATAACATTTCAAACTTGAATAAAGCTTTAAATGCAAGAATAATAACAATATTGAATAAATAAGTTAGAACCATATCTTAAAAGATCAAGAGTTTACATAATAGCTTGTTTCAATAACTCAAAACCCATAAGGGTAGATGTAGCTACATATGTCTATGCAAGCTTGGCAAAGGATGAAAGAAAGATAAAGATTTCATGCTAAGATTCATGATGTATCAACAAATCTTGGTAAGAATCTACTCCTAACAACCTTGCTTTGTGTTTCTCTCTCTAGAAAAGCCCTGGTCTCTCTCTAAAACCAGAAAAATATCAATAAAACAGTAAATGAGTGGCTGGAAAGAGAAGAAAAAGCTATTTATATGGGCCAAATCCGTGAAATCTCGCTTAAGCGAACAGCCTAAAAATCCCACTCTTGCTAATGAAGACATGGCATGTGGACCTTATCCTCTGAAGTTGCTAAATCTCGCTTACGTGAGCTGGAAGCGAACTGGAAAGTGAATCCTAAAATTGCTCTCGACACAAAACTTGCTTAAGAGAATTGATCCCGCTTAAGCGAGTTGGCTTCAGTCTTTAAACATTGCTTGAGCGAACTGGGAAGCGAGATGGAATGTGAATTTGAATTTTCTCTCGACACAAATCTCGCGTAAGCGAGTTTCCTTTTTCCACGAGCGAGATGAAAGCGAATTGGTTGCGAGATGCAGTATTGCTCCCTGGAGCTTTCTCGCTTCAGCGAATTGATCTCGCTTAAGCGAGTTCTGCTTGGCTCAAAAAGTGGTTTCTTGATCCTTGCTTGCCATTTCCTGCACAAGTTGAGTAGAGTAAGGCATGTAAAACATAAATGGTAAATTTACAACAAATGATTGTTTTTCCTTAGATAACTTGCAAAAGAAATCACTAAAAAACCTATTACACATGAAAGATATTACTTTTGAGCACTTATCACCCAACGTGACTTAAGTCACACTTTGCACATGACTTAATTCAGCGTGAGTTAACTCATGCTGTGTTCTGCTATAAAAACATAACAGAACCATGGGAATTTCCAAAACTCCATTTGTGGATTTGATCTTCATTGTTGCAATTTTCTCCAACCTTAAGCCATTCAACGTCAATTACAAACATAAAATCAAGTAAGTGCTTATTATCCTATTGCATTGGCTTTTCTTATTAAATTGTTATTTTTTGGATAAATTGTCACATATTAAGGTTTTGTTGATATTTTATTTTTGATTTTATGATGTTAGATTTTAATGATTTGATTGAATTGTTAGATGTTGATTAAAGAAGAATTGATTGAATTGTGGTAGAAATTGTTAGGAATTGAAGGAATTTTGGATTTGGTTATTTGAGAGAGATTTTGGAGATTTTAGATGTGAAAGAGGAAATGAGGAAATTAGTTGATGTCTGATCTTTAAAAGGACACGCATCGTGACTTAACTCATGCAGGTGTATAACCCAACGTGACTTAAGTTACGTTGTGTTATTTTCGGAAGTGCAATTGGGAGTGAGAAAAACGTGATGGGAGAAGAGCAGTCTTCTAAATCCAATTGCATCATGTAACATTTATAAGGCCCAAGCACATGTTGACATAACATACCTGTAAACAACCCTAATTAGTTGTTCCAATGATTGTAGCCGCACACTCCATCTTTCTCTTTGGTTCAAAACTACTGGATTCAAGAGAAAAGCAGTTATTCTTTTAGTTCCAGGGTGCATCAGTTCTACTTCACTTCTATTTATCTTTCGTTTTTTTACTTCTTTGTGAGAGGGAGAGTGAACCAGAGGTGCAATAGAAAATTTTTAGGATGTGCAAAGTACAAAAACCATAGGATTATATGGGTAGATTCCAAAAGTTCACTTACACACCCTCAACACTAGCTAGATCCACCCTTGGTCAGAGAATCAAATCCATTTTTGTAGAATCTTGAATACCTCTCGATCAAATTATGATGAGGAACAATTATGTGGTATACATGTTAACTTTTTGTTTAGATATTCATGTTTAAATTTTTTTAATCCAAATTTGAAATTAGATAAGATTATACTGCTGAGGAACAATTTGATTAAAAATATATTGACTAAAATTTGTAGTTAGTTTGTAGTTCCTTATATTATGATGTAGATTTAAATTTAAATCTGAAAAATAATAGGTTGGTAAAAGGTAAATTTTTTCAGAAAAAGTCCAATCAAAGTTAGTTTTTAAAGGTAGTTAACTTTTGTTTCAAAAAAGAAAATTAATGGCAGTTAACTTTGAAGTTTACATTATATATAGGTATAGATATAATCCCTTTACATAAATCAGTATCCTATTTTGGTGTGAATCAGTATCTATACGCCCAATTACATAAATTAATCCCTTTAGTTAGTAGAACTATAATAAGCGGCTTTGACCCAAAAAAAAAAACTATAATAAACGGGAAAAATTCTCCGTCACAAAATTTAACATCACTGTATTCTTAAGTCTAGAATAACATACTAGATAGCCTACAAAAATATGGTGGGCATATTAGATAGCTTATAAATTTGTGAAATTAAGTCTCAATAAGCATGGTTCAAGTGTTAGGGACATTGCATGTACCTAATAGACAAAGGTTGTGGGTCGAACCCCAGACCTTTTACTTATTCATTTTATGAGATGAATTTATAACCATCAGACTACTTGATAAAAAGTAATGTAAAAAATGTGAAATATAAAATGGGACAAGATTGGGTTTTTGAAGTAGGATTAGATACAAAATAAAATAAAGAAATGTATTTATTTATAGATACTAATTTAGATTATATATAAAGGGAATGCATTATTTTGGAATACTAGAATGCATAACAAAGTTAAATTACGATTTTCAAGAAATAAATAAAAAATATGTATAACAAACAGAAAATGATTTTTCCCCGTTTTTCTGAACAAAAATAAAACGAATATATTTTTTGCAAATATATGCATCGGAAATCTGCTTCAATTTAGGATTAAGTATTATTGTATATCATCATATATATATATTGGAGTGAATGAACGAGAATTGAGAGAAAGAGTTTCAAAAACAATGGCGACAGCATCATCATCATCCAAATCCAAGGTTCCAAAAACAATGGCAGCGGCAGCAGCAAAAGCGTGTTCAAATTTACCAGATGAGCTATGGGAATACATCATCAAATTCCTTGATGGAGACCACTGTACTTTCAAGTCTCTTACTATCGTCTCCAAACAGTTACTCTCCATCACCAACAATCTCCGATTCTCCGTCAAAATCACCCAACAAACCATCCCTTTCATTCCTCAACTCTTCCAAAGGTTCCCTAACGTCACATCCCTCAATCTCA
>Ga0315914_1010509_pt1 | contig 11471 bp, 5 predicted proteins | sample MpolenodulesMG_FD_203920 | JGI IMG/M metagenome (GOLD analysis project Ga0315914, IMG submission 203920) | Medicago polymorpha root nodule microbial communities from Los Angeles, California, United States - elongated nodules | ecosystem: Host-associated > Plants > Roots > Nodule | place: USA... | reverse complement strand
TCCTCCCCCCCGAAAGCCCTAACTTGACCTTCCCCTCCCCTCCAAACCCGCAAAGAAAGCCTAAAAGGACATTCACTTTAGATCCACAACCAGAAAGCATGTCAACATGTCATGTTGCTGGACAAATCTAGTACATCAAATTCTTCGTAGGCAATGACTGACTAACCAAATTTACATGCAATAAGTCATTCTTCATCTGGAGACTTCATAAGATGTTCATTATTCATTGATGCATGGTTAACTGAACCATGTGAACCAACCCAGTTTATTAGTTTGGTAAACCAGACCATTTTTCACAAAAACCGGTTTGGGAGTGTAAACCGGTACCAAACCAGTTCGGACTTGATTCAAAACCGGTTGCTTGCTTGCTCCACCCCTAAAGTAAATTAACCGTGCTGTCAACAAGTTTCTGTTTCTGGTCAATGAAATACATAGCTTAAAGAAATTGCACTTGGTTTCTACATCACTGGATGACGATGAGTTTTAATTTCAGATTGGGATCTTGCAGAGTAACCGAAAGAGGAAGCATGAGAAGCTGGTAGACTGTAGTACTTTTTTTGGAAACTCGGTATCCATTCCAAGGATCAACTAATCCTGGGGACCAATTCCACTGTCCATTAGCGGGGAGCCCATTTAAAGCCAGAGCAAAGCTCTGTATGGACTAGCTCACATAAATTGGAGTGGGGAGGATTTGAACCTGGGGCCTTGAGAGGAGCACACTAGGTCTCAAACCTACACTACCAGAGACTGTGTACTGTAGTACTAGTTTCACTCTTTAATATATACGGGGGAAAACCCACCGAGTTGGATTCTGCTTCTGAGGTGGTGGAGATTGAGATGTGCGAGAAAAAACAGAGCCAGGGGATTTCAACTTCAGTCTAGGAAGCGCTGCCTCGCTGAACGAGAAAGGGAATATGGCGTCATCATCAAAAGTAAAACCGATTACTAAATCTAATCAGAAAACGGTCCTGTTTTTGTTTATGGGCTTAAAACGGGACTTCAGTTTTATTTAAAAATGGCTCGGGCTTTTAAAATGGAGCAGTATGGTTATTGCGTTAGATAAGGGTACTCGGTGTTTTTTAACACCCCTAAAATTCATTATCAATGTAGATAGAGGAGCAAAATAATTACTTCAAAAAATGAAAAGCAAGGAATATCAGGCACTTGGCATTACCAAACCAAAAGCATATGCGATATAAACAGACAAGTAAGCACCATAGTTATATGTTACCAAATCATTAAGTAAAACATTATTTATGGGTATACTAATACAGAGGAGAAGCAACCAAAAATACAGAGAACAAATTACTGAAAAACAGAAACATAGGAAGCCTATCAAAAACCTCTACCAAACATTTAAAAGCAAAAAACTGAACGACAAGAATCAGAGAGAAAACAGTTGTGAAAGTGTATTCACCTTTGTCGGAAGTAAATCGAAGTTTTTGTATAAGCAACTCTTCCCAGTCTCTTCAAGCTTTTTCTTCATAAGTCTGCTAAAATCATTAGCACCACAGCAGAAGTCCACAATCTGACCATGAGTAGCTATCCCCAGTCAGGTAATCCACATTCAAATTTAGAAGTAAATTAACAATGTTCAGGATGGTTATCCACCAGACAGTAATAGTATATCATAATTTCTTAAGAAAAAACTGAATGATTGTTGTGCAGAAATGGCAAAGAAAGAAAATACACAAGGACCTGGGAACATTTATAATTCTTAATCAAAGAAAAAACTTAGAGGCAAATTGCAGGTCAATATCAGTATTTACCATATCATTATTCTGAACATACCAATGGAGTTTATCCACAATCTGCAAATGTCAACCAATTTTTAATCAGGCAATTGATGGATATAATGAGACAGCCCAGACAATATCGAAGAACCTTCCAAATAAATAACACTCCAAGAAGCTACATTGTCAACTGTGTTACTATGCAACTATTACTTATGAAAATACTACTGTTAAAATAGTTTCAAAGATACACATGCTATGAACCCATGATTATAGAAAATTAAACACCTTAGAAAAACCTTACACTATGTAGCTTATCATACAAAGTATTTTAAAAAACTTCAGGCATAACACAAATAACCCGACTTCAACCTATTAACTTATTAGGTCAGACAATATCATTTCCCAAGCTTTTTCAATCATAAGAAAAAAATTTAGAGGTCATTGCTAAGCTAAATAAACCTCTACATGTAAAGCATAAGTCCACCCATATGGATCAAAAATCATAATTTTGGTTCTTAACAGATTCCCTAACACAAAAACATATCAGTACCAATCCCAATCTAATAATTAAAATTTCAGCGCTTAATAAAATTGAGTTTACAAGATAGTAATGCTAACACCTACAATTTAAATCCAACAAATCTCAAAAGGATAACAAAAGCCAAAAGCATCATAATTACTGTAATGTATTTTCCTTTACTACAGCAACAGCTTAACTATTTCTACTTATTCATGACACATGCATCGCCTAGAAATCTACAGTTCATATTCAAGGGATATCCTGGATAAATAATACTGTTCAATGAAAAAGGAGAACACTAAAGCTAGTCTTTCTATCTTCTCAAGACAGCAATACCCAATGATATAGAAAGAAGTAAACAGTTACAATAAGGAAAAGATATCAAGAATACAGAAATCTGACAATAATTGAAATTATATTGTGAGAATTAATACCCCTTCCAGCTTTTCCACTTGTGTAAAATGGCGACCAAATGATGTGTAGCGATTACCATATAGAACAGGTGCAAGATATACCTTCAACTTGTCCTGCAGTAATTCACTCGATAAAGTTATGATAACAGAATTGAATTATTTCTTTAAGTTCAAACTTGCATTATGGTGTATGAGTGAAAGAAGGGAAAAAAAATTAGGAGATGGATATTAGATATGTAATAAAACATGTGAATATACTGCCTCACATATTGGATCAGGCCTATTTTCATGGACATTCACAGCAACCCACCCCTAGGGATACAGTGTTTTCTGACCAATTTTTAGGATGATTATGATGGTTTCCCCTCTTTTCCCACCAGAATGATATCATATAGTATTTGAAACCTTTGTTCAGCCATTTATTAAAAACCCATTGCCCACCGACCCACTACTCTCTCCTCTGTTTCAGCACAAACCCCCTCAGACCCACTGTTGGCACACTCATTGCTCTGCTCACACTTAGTTAAACTTCTAAGATTCCATGCACACATTTTTCCCTTTATGTTCCATGACTTTTTTAGTTGTTGATGTTTGTTAAGCTTAAAAGGCAAGTCCATGCCTTTACTTTTGCTTATTTTTTGACCTTTGGGCATTTATATATCTATAGTTTAAATTGCCTAACCGATGTGTATGATATTTAGTATAGAAGTGATCCTGTATATAGCAGTTCTATCTAGGATTGATAACTCTAGCTAAGGAAGCAAATCATATTGTAAGACATACTAACGAGGTCTAATTATTAGACACTTATAACCAAAATCCCTATATTAATTTTTCAAAAACAGTAAAGTACCTTCCACTTAAATAACCGGTTCATAACATCGGGACCACAAACAGCTTCTGCATCCCGAATGCTATGTCCTTCATCCAGCATCCTTAAAGCCGTTCGAACAGCCTATATATACAAGAAATAACAAAAACTCAACGAATTCCACAATTCCAAAATATAACACTATCGAGTAATGTGTGTGTATATATATATAGGAAGATACGCACCTCAACTGAACCTTCCAACTTTCCCATTGTAATAGTCTTCTCCACAACATTTTTTAGCGAGTGAGTGTGAGTAGAAACAAATTTATGTTCTTTTATGACAGACTCCAGAGTAATTGATGAAGAAGCTTCTTTAACCAAAGCCAACAACCTACATGAGAAGAAAGTATCTTAAGAATAATACCATAACCTTAAGGACAGCTTGCGTTTCACACAAGAATCCAATATAATTTCATCATAGTGCTACTCTTCAAAAAGACCTAAGAAAAAGAACAAACAACAGTAACAGCACAAAAATAAGCAAGTCAGATAAGAATTTCACCTCCTCTCTGAATCTGCATCTAATTGGGGTGGTGCACTGCTCAGCTTTTTAGGACGCTTAACGGACAGAGTGTTATCAGCTACATTATTAACATGATTGCCGGAATTAATTTGCTTCGAACCCTTCTGGTAGTGAGAATAAAGTTGCAAACCCAGTGAGGGCTGGTTTTCCTCATAGTCAGACATTTCTGCTTCCTTTAAAGTTGGCCTCTTATTTTCATTCAAAAGCCTTCTTGATGCTTCATTTTCTTTCTTTCTAGGGATGTTTGATCCCGAAATCTTTCCAGGATTCTCGATACCAACTTTCCCGAAGGACATTTTACCAGAAAGTTTAGGCAATTTAGCACTAGTTCTTTTCACATGTAAATCATCTAACTTAGCATTGTTGTTGTTTATAACTTCTTTGGTTGCAGGCTTTGCCTTCTGTTTAACATAGGGGAATTTTATATGATCTCTTATAGGAGTTCCGAGTTCATCATCTATCTCATGTTTTCTGTTTTAAGGAATGGAATAAGATGTTACTAGATGTTAAGGCAAAATTTGGATAACAAAAGACTTGCATACTATCACACTTACAAGCAATAAATAAGAATGCGATTGTTTGGCAAAAGATCTTCCCAAGCCCTGGCTACAATGCCTTCTTCCACTATGTCTTCAAAAGCAATCTTTCTGATAAAAGCAAATTGAGAATCAGGCCTCCAGACACTTACAAATAGCATCATTATATGAAGACAGGAAACATAGGAAAAAAAGGGTAAAATAACCTTGGCAAACATTTGCGATGATATGACTTGGGACAACGCCTACAAACAGCAAAGTGTAACTCATGCTCGTTTTTGTTTTCCATTTCTTTACAGATACGGCAATAATGAGCAGGACAAGTGAAAGATTCCCCCTTAGCTATATTTCTTACTAGTTCTGTTGGAGCATCACTAATCACCAGGTGAAGTAACTTCGCAACACATTGTGGATGATAAAAGAAGCCACAGGTTGCAGAAGCACATTTGAAGACCTGAAGGAGAAATTCCAAACGACATTTAAGAAAAAGCTATTAATGACAACTATCTTAGAATGGATTCAAAATATCTTTTGGGCTCCGTTTGGGAGGTCAAGTGAAGTTGTTCTTGTTTGGATGCAAGGTAGGTGATGCGAAAAGTGGTTTTCTTCCTAACAAACGTAATTCTGGCATGTTTGGTTAGTTTGCATCAGAGTTTATTTGTCTACAAATCTCAGATTGACTAAATGTGATAATAAATATCTTGTCCATTAGGTTTGAAAAGTTTATGCTGATTTTAAATCAAACTTGTTTTGGAGTAAAAACATCCAAACATTAATCACTTCACTTCAAACTTCAATTTTTATCAAATCAATTTTACAAAATCAGTTCACATGAGTGTGCCAGAAGTGGCATCACATACAGCTAGAAGAAAATATATATGAACCAAGTCATCAACAAAGAGAAGCACGTTATTTACATATAGTTATATTATATACCTCAGCACCAGCAAATTTATCAGAACAGCCTAGTTCCCCACATGCAAAGCACTGGTGTTTATTATGTTCACAATTCTTACAATAGAAATTTTGGATCTCCTGCAAAAAAAGTACACAAGCACTCAATTTTTTACATAATTATACAATGAAAAATAAAATGGAAAACAAATAAAAGAAATGTAAAGAGAATAAAATTAGCTTACCTCAACTTCCTTTCGGCTAAATCCAAGAGAGGCACAAGAAGATTCTTCACCATCCTCCTCATTAGCATGAAATGACCTCATGCACTTTCCCTCACAACTGCATTAATCATTTTATAACATGTATTTTGAAAAAGAAAGAATCAACTACTACTCTAAAATAAAAAAGACAAGCAATAATGTCTCCAATACTCCTGAAATCATGCACAGTCGCATAAATGTACAGGAGAGAATCAAATTGAATTAAATTAAATTAACCATCCAGACCACAAAATTTCGTACCACAAAAGCTCACCACCATTGTCACAAAACGAACAAACGGAATCAAATAACTCATCCTCTTCATCTGACTCTTCCTCGGCAACAGTTTCATCAATTGCATCATTGTCAATATCATCAGCTATTATAAATCCAGGTCGGGCTAGCTCTTTAACTTCCTGGAATCAATGAATAACGCTTTCAAAAAAACATCACAAAATATATATGACATCAATTAAAGGAAGCAAAGAAAGAAAATATTTCAGAATAATATTCTTCAAGGAAAACTAAATATCTGACAAACCTCGTCAGAAAGTTTCTTAATGCTCATCCTATCCTTGTCTTCCATAACCATGAGCAAAAGCTGTTAAAATCAATCAATCAATTAATTGTCATTGAAGTGAAACAGAAATGTGAAGAAGACGTAGAGAAAAGAAATTAAATGTTTTTTCTTAAAATAAAAAGAAATGAAAACTTTAGGTTAAAAGAAATCACACTTAAATCTTATTAGACAGCAAAAGGGCAGGTCAATGGATAACTATATCCCTATAACAAAGCAAAAGGGCAGGTCAATGGATAACTATATCATAGTAAATCTAATATAACTGAAATGAAAAAAATGAGAAGGTAGACCGACATACAAGGAAAAAAAGGATAGAATTGTAAGATAAACAGAGAGATGAATAAACTACCACTACATAACAGTGTATAATAGAACAGTATTTGAGATCACACATCTTGCCTAGCTGAATATGAGATGAAAACGATATTGTACGTAGCTCCAAAGAAAGAAGAATACAATTGCTTAAATTTTGAATTGTTGATTAGGATTACTTTTTAAAAATTTTGTTAGTTAGGATTTTCTGATTAGGACTATGCATAACAGAATCCTTATCATTACTGGTTTGATTCGGCTCTGTTTATTATTTGTAGCCTTTAGAAGGCAGACAGGTGTTAGAATAAACAAGCAAAACATCATATTTAGGAAAATCTATGTTATTCTAGAAGGGGATCTGTCAAGGATAGGCCTGCTTCTTGCTTTCAACATAGGTCAAAAGAAATATTCTTTCTACTGCATCTAGGTTTGTGACTCAATCCCATGCGAAGGTTCATAACAGAAAACCCCTTCATGAATGTCATATTCTTGACCTTGAAATCTTACACAGGCGTCAATTAATTCAAATGAAGTCATGTAATCCCCGTCAAATACAAATGGAATTCATATAAGTCATTCTGATATAGGCTACATCGACGGTTATGGCTGAGGGTATCTTAATATACTTGTGATATGAGAATGGATATGACAATTTTCTAAAAAGTGGGGATAGAGATCATGCAAAGTACAAAAAAATATTTAACAAGTTACATTTATATTTATATAGATAAAATTACTGTATAACTCATAATCATCCTGAAGTCTAAGTTGTCAAACCTAGAAAGCAGTGGAGGGGTGACTGATATTCTAAAATATTTAATCTTGCTTTACCTCTTCCTAAACCTTTTACCAAACCTCATCAAAAGGTGTGTGATTAAGCTTAATCCTGCTTCCCTAAACCTAAAAAATAGGCCTAAAAACATCGACAGATGATTTGCAAACATGTTTAATTAAATCCTCCTAGTTTTACATCAGCTATCATACAAGGAAATTATGATTAATGCAAGACATAAGTTGCGATCTCAAGGCAATTAATTTAACATAATACAAAAATATTCAACTATAATTTCAAACCATATTTTGAATCAATAATTCCCAAAAGGATGCTTCAAATGAGAGAAAGAGAAAAATCAAAAGCTAACTTCCAAGATTACAACGCATTTGAGAAGGTTTGTACCTTGGACTTTGCCAAGACAGCATCCCTTGTGGCAGCTTCACCCATTAAACCCATATGGTTTAACAAATCATTGTGCGAAGGCTTAACTTCATAATGGCTGCAAAAAAATAAATTAAAAAACGTCATAACATGTACTACTTCCACAGCAATCATGACAGAAAGAAGTCCAGAACTCGCTGTAGCACTGACACCTCTGATCAAATGCATGTAAGATGTCTGACACGACAGTGACACCTCTGATCAAAGGCGTGTAAGATGTCTGACACGACAGTAACACCTCTGATCAAAGGCGTGAAAGATGTCTGACACGACACTGACACCTCTGATCAAAGGTGTGTCTGATGTCTGACACACGACACTGACACATGTGATTACATTCAAACAATTAATTTTCTCAAATTATTACCAGTTTCGACGTGTCAATGTATGTGTCAGTGCTTCATAGCAAAAACTACTCCAATTACCTAAAATCCTTATTCTTACTCAAGCTATCCCACACAGACTTCCCCAGCGCCTCCGGATTCTTCCTCACATAATGCATAAAATAAACCGTAATCAAAACACTCCTTACAATCTCCTCGTAACTCTTCCTCGGCTTCTGAAGCTTAATCCATCTCTTATCCTTCGCCAACACCGATATCTCCGGCTTCACATTCGAAAGATCAAACCTCCACGCTACAACTTGCATAAAAATCTTCTGCAAACCATTATCAGCATTCCCATGTAAAAACACCTTCTCCATTTTCCCTTCAACACTCTCAGACTCACTCCATTGAATCGGTAAAATTGAAAAAGTTACTGGTGCGTCTTTATCATCTACGAAATGGTAATTTGAAACGGATAACGGTTTCGTATCGGCTTCGTCGTCGGAAGATGCCATAAACCCTAATTTCTCAAAACCCTAATTGCTCAAAACATAAACTGCAGAAAAAATGAATAACGATTGAATTAAATGAATAAATGTAAGGGGTGTTATGTTATATAATCAAATTAGAAGGATTGAAATTGAAATTGGACGGAGATTCTTACTGTTTGCGGTGGCCGGTAACGAACTCCGGTGGCGGTGATGAACGACGGTTGCGTTGATATGAGTGAGAATCGAACGTGTGTTTGTGTGTATATGATGATGCATACAAAGGAACCGTTACGTTTCCATTTTGTTTATTTATGTCATGTTATGGTATCAGAAATTATTATCAGTTTATGATGTAAGTTTTAGTTTAAAAAATTTGTCTTATTGGAAATAAATTTGTCAAAATAAAAAAATTGATATTGTACTTTTTTTTATTTTCCCAATCAATGTTTTGGTGCCGTTTACGGTGCACATGGTCACTAGGTCTCGCACGGTGGGAGGGGAAGGTAATTTTTTTTTTTTATCAGGGGAAGGTGACGTGTAACTGCAGGTTTCTGAAGTATCATTTATCTACTGTAATGGCTAATATCAATTATAATGATTATATAATTCTCTTATTTTCTAGATCAGAAATACAAAGCTTAATAATTGATATTTCGATTTAATTAGAACCAGTAATGCCCGTGTTTTAGCCTGAGTGAGATAACACTTAATTATATAAAGTAATTAGATTGTTAATATTGTTCAACGTTTAAAAATGTTAAATAAAAATTATCAGTATTAATTAAGGGTGTTTGTGATGTAATTTGGTTCGGTTTTGAGGTTAAAAGTCATCCGAACCGTAAGATAAAAAAACATGCGTTTTGGTTTGATTAATTGGTTGACTTTTAAAATAAAATCCGAATCAAACCAATGCGGTTTGCGTTGGATCGATTGGTGTGGTTTTTCTAAGACAGTATAATTTTTTGTTTTAAACGTTAAAATCAAGGAACACAACATATTTCCAGTGATGTTTTCAACGGTGTTTTAAATTTGGGTTAATAGGTCTTTATCCCCCTGTAAAATATTTTTTTTGATTTACCCCCTGTAAAATATTTTTGTTTTGATTTACCCCTAATTGGCCAAACAAAAACCAATTTTATTTTTTTCCGAGAAATTTTCGTTTTTGTTTGGCCTATTAGGGGGGTAAATCAAAACAAAAATATTTTACAGCGGGTAAATTAAAAAAAATATTTTACAGGGGGGAAAACCGAAAATGACCTATATTACAAGGGGGTAAAGACCTATTAACCCTTTAAATTTCATCAAACATTACAATTTTATTTTCATCTAACAATGTTCCCAACAACATAAACTAAATTAAAAAGATGGATAAAAACTTATCCAATTTCGGAAGAAATTCTAAATACTAAAATTTTACATTCTCTAAAAGTTCAAGTAATACATAAATACATTTTTGAAATAAAAATCAAATAAGAAATTTAACAAAGTAAAAAATATGTCATTTTATAAAAGTTTCCATTGAGGCTTCGTGAGTATTGATTTAGGTGACAAATGTTTAATCAGTGTTTATCTTATGCTGTGGTTTGATTTGGTTTTGTTCGGTTAGTAAAATAAAAACCGCAAACCAAGCCAAATTATGTGGTTGAGTAAGAAAGTGATCCAAATATATTCGAACCAAATGCAGTTTTTTGCGGTTTTAGTTTGAATTGGTTCGGTTTACGATTTTTCTATTGGGTTGGTTCGATTTTAAACACCCTAAATATTAACGCAATGTTTCTATTAAATATTTTTATCTTATATGTACAAATATTTGTTAAATAGTTGAATCGTGTCAGTTAACTATTTTTATCTTATATGTAAATGGTATAATTGACAAATCGTACTTTTAAAATACCAAAACGGCAGTTAAATAGGAACGTTAAACTCACACTCAAACGACACTTAAAAAGAAATGGAGAGAGTATAAAACAAATTTATTTTAATCATGATTTTAAAATCAATATTTATATGTTTAAAAAATAAAATCCTAAAAGGTTACAAAACCTACAAATCTCAACCATTAAATCTTATTTATCAAATCAACGATTAATTTGCGAGTGTATCATAGAAGTTTTCAAAGACTAATGATAACTTTAATTTTAAATGTGTAATGAACGACCACAATAATTCATCAATGATGCAAAATAACAAAATAATTCTCTTGGAGTATACTTCGTTACTAAAAATATTTTTTCACGTCAAAATACTCCTACAATATTTACATTATATCTTCTGATATAAATCACAGCATACAAATTAAATTATATAAAAGAATTAGATACTTATTTTTTCTTAGAGTTTGGTCAAATTATTTATCAAATTTTTAATATTTTTACCAGATTGGGTATCAATTGTCAAAATAAATTTTAATATTGGTAATTATCTCTTTTCTTTGCCATTTCTATACCGACCATTTTTTTGGCTGCAATGAAATATATTTATTGCATATTTTTGTTAATGTATCTGGTTTTTTTTTTATTATTACTAGCGAAAAGATGGGTACTCACGTGCCCGTCTTTCCGCTTTTTTTATTGCGCTAACGTTTGAAAATTATGAATGGTGTTTTTTTTTTTATAAAATTTTAATTTTGATTAAAAGTACAAATATTAATGTTTTTTTCTTTCAAATTATAACAAATCAAATTAACTTTGATTATCTATTTCAATGAAACCAACAATATAACAAACAATCTTTATTATAGAAAAAGTTGTTGTTAAAGGATATAATTGAGATAATGAAAAAGTAAGTA
>Ga0315914_1010508_pt1 | contig 11471 bp, 5 predicted proteins | sample MpolenodulesMG_FD_203920 | JGI IMG/M metagenome (GOLD analysis project Ga0315914, IMG submission 203920) | Medicago polymorpha root nodule microbial communities from Los Angeles, California, United States - elongated nodules | ecosystem: Host-associated > Plants > Roots > Nodule | place: USA... | reverse complement strand
TGATCAGTATCAATGAATTGAATATCTAAAACCCCTTTTTGAACATAGTCTCTGATAAAATGATGTTTAATTTCAATGTGCTTGGCTCTTGAATGAAGAATAGGATTCTTTGACAAACAGATAGCTGCTGTATTATCACAATAAATGGGAATACAGTTTTCAGTTATTTGATAGTCTTCTAGTTGATGCTTCATCCAGAGTAGTTGTGTACAGCAACTAGCAGCTGAGATGTATTCTGCTTCTGTTGTTGACAAAGCAATAGTTGCTTGTCTCTTACTGGCCCAGGATATCAGATTATTATCAAGAAATTGACAATTTCCACTGGTTGATTTTCTTTCTATCCTATCACCAACATAGTCAGCATCACAGAATCCAACTAGCTTATAATCTGAGGTGGCGTTTAACCTGCACAAGGCATAAAATTGTGCATGATACACAAGTTGTGCAAAAAGCTGCTCAAAACGAATGTCCACCGTTGATATATTATTATTATATACAAACGGTCCAGATCTTGTGACATGTTACCTACATGTGACTTTGTGTTTTGTCTTTATCTCCAATAAAAGTGACCCCACCATTTTAATAGATAGCAATATTTAATTTTTATGGTTTTAAGGGAAGTATTGGGCTTTCATTTGTATTGTTAGCCCATATATGTAGTAAGTATTGAGCCCAATTTTGTTTGAAGCATTTTAATTAAAATCTCAAAGAATAAATTTAGTTAGTTAAAAATCTGAAGAATTAATGAAATGATTAATGTAATTAAACAATTTTTTTTTTGAGTGATAAACAAACATTTTGTTTCATCAAAAAAAAAAACAAACATTTTGTATCATCAAAAAACGATGGATTATTTTATACAAAATGTATATGATGTGATTAATGCACGATAAATTACCATTAAAATCTGTTTTGAAGAAAATGTTATAATTGTGATTATGAAATTGGTCAACTGTGGTGTATTAACATAAATGGTGTGAAAATGCTTGCCATGGACGGTACATAGTTGTGATTCTCTAAATATTAATAAATGTAGAAAAAATATAAAGAAATTAATTAGAAAGTAAAATATAGAAAACATAAATGGTGTGAAAATGCTTGCCATGGACGGTACACATAGTTGTGATTCTCTAAATATTAATAAATGTAGAAATAATATAAAGAAATTAATTAGAAAGTAAAATATAGAAATAATCATAAGATGTAATATTTGATTATGAAATAATAATGTTTTATTTTATTTGAAAAATATTTATTTTTTATGTTATTGAAAAGATTAATAGTTGACAATTTAAAGTACAAAGTAATTTTGTTTTTTGATAATATAAACTAAATTTTCGATAATATAAAATATTTGTTTTTATAATATAATTTTTTTATAGAGGGGAGATATTTTGACTCCAAGAATAAGTGTAATAACTTACTCCAAATATTGACCTTTAATTGCAATTTTGATTAATGGCTTAGATTAATTGATATGGTAGGCATTAATTCCATTTTCTATTGTAGTCAACACTTATCACCACAAAATTGCAAAATAATAAATGTCATTCAATTGATTGATTTTTTTTCCCTCCCATTGCTTTTTTTGTTTCCACGTTAAAAGAATTTTTGAGGGTTAGTGGTAATATAAGCATCAAAGTTTTTTATTTGACCACAATTTTTTTTCTCTCCCCTTATTTTATTTTTTTTACGCTGAAAATAATTGCATATATATTTCTTTTAAAGAAAACAATAGTAAAATTTAAAGAATTGTATATTTATTCTTCTCCATTTACTATTTTTTATACGACATATTTTATTTGGTTTCTTCAATATAATCATGATCTTTTCTTATATTTTTTGTAAACACACATTTTTGTACTAATCTATCACGAAAAAAATACGATAAAGGAAGTAACCCTGGTCTTTTCTTATATCCAATTCATTTACAATAGTTGCATAAAAAATAAATAAATTGGTGTATTTTCATATATAAATAACGACAAATTAAAATAATAATCTCCATTTTAATTAGTTTTTGTTGTCATATACATACATAGATGATGATGTTTTTTTTTTGAAGAAATCAAAATGGAATATATTAACATAGGCGATGTAAACTCATCGGTACAAGGCGTACCAACGAGAACACCCCAATCAAAGAGGAGTCATACAAAGTATATACAAAGCTATGGTCAGTCGAGGCCTAAGCATCGCATAGGGTCCGACCACCAACTATGAGTTTCATACACAAACGTAGAGTTTTTAGCTTTTAGCCACCACAAAGAATGAAATTTTACATTATCTAAAAGTTGTGCAATAGGCGTTTCTACGTTGTTAAAAATTCTATTATTGCGTTCTCCCCATATCAGCCACACACAAAGAAGCCAAATTAGTTGGAGAAACGACCTGCGGGACTTTGATGCACCTATAGAATGTATAAATTGGAAGAAGTGATCAAGTAAATTGAGGGGGTCTACACCAGACACACCAATCCATGACCTGATGTGCTGCCATAACGACCCGAAGACATCACAATGGAGAAACAAATGGGACGCTGACTCTGCATGACCGCAACCTGACACACACAAATCTCCCTCAATCGGAATAATGCCGCGCCGATGAAGGTTGCTTCTGGTCGGCAACCTGTCTTTCAGCAGACGGCACGCTACGATGGACACCTTCAAGGGAACCTGTTTATGCCACACTAGATCTCTGGCCGCGTCGAAAGTGGATGAACCTAAATCTGTCAGAATCTGATAGGCACCTCGCACAGTGTAACCATCATGGATATCTGGATCCCACTGCCACCTGTCAATAACATTAGCCTGCACAGTAACACCATCAAGTAATTGCCTACACGCCGCCAACAATTCTTCTTCCCATGTCCACAACCTTCTCCTCCACCTCCACGCCTTGCCCCCCCTCCTCCCAACCTAACTCAAACATGGCTGCCACAGAACTGAACTTATTTGTCGCTAGATCAAACAATCGACTAAACCTCCCACGTAAGGGAATATCTCTTAGCCAATTATCCCACCAAAAGAAAGTGTTTTTTCCATCACCAAAGACTTTCGACACCCTCGCGTCAAACTAGCCCCCATCATACATAGATGATGATGTTATTTGAGAAAGAGCTCGTGATTGTAAAAAAAAGTGTATACATAAGAAAACATACATGTAAAAAAAGTAGGATTATAACGACAAATTAAAATGCTTAATTTACCATTAACCTTCAAAAACTCTTTTAACGTGAAAACAAGAAACAAACACTGGGATTTGTCAAAAAAAAAAACAATGGGAGAAGAGCAAAAAAAAGTTCATCAATTAAATGATATTTATTGTTTTGCTATTTTGTAGGGATATGTGTTGACTACAATAAAAAATGGAATTAAATCATATCATATCAATTAATCTAAGCAATTAATTAAAATTACAATTAAAGGTCAAGATTTGGAGTAAGTTATTACACTTACTCTTGAAGTCAAAATATCCCCCCTCTTTTTTTTATATGGGTTTTACTATCATGTGCAAATTTGCACATGTTAAGAAATTTAAAATAGTAATTTTGCATTGAAAATTGATCATTTTGTATTAAATATATAACTTTTTGTTAAATAATTGTTGGTTTCAATAAAAACTTGCTACTTTTAGTTATCTTAACATGTGCAATATTGCACATATTAGACAAACCCTTTTTATATTAATATTTTGGTCAACGATATTAAATTTATAGTTGACAATATAAAATATAAAGGTATTTTGATTAAACTTATTAGGTAGTTTGAAATTCATGCATTAACGGTTAGGGTTAGAGTTATACGTTCCATATTTTAAGATGAAAAACTTGAAGGGGTAGATATGGAGTTAGAGTTTGACATTATTTCATCATCTCTTTCAAATTCATCATTTTTCTAATTTTCACAATTTTGTTCCTTCTATTTGGTTTGGACTTTATTTGATCTTTCTTTTCAAATTTATCATTTTACTAATTTCCATAGTTTTGTTCCTTCTACTATCGTTGGACTTTATTTGATCTTCCTTTTCAAATTCATCATTTTTTAAATTTCCAAAATTTTGTTCCTTCTACTAGGGTTGGACTTTATTTGCTCTTAATTTTCAAATTCATCATTTTTCTAATTTCCACAATTTTGTTCATTCTACCAGGCTTGGACTTTATTTGATTTTCCTTTTCAAATTTCTACAATTTTGTTCATTCTACTAGGGTTGGACTTTATTTGATTTTCCTTTTCAAATTCATCATTTTTCTAATTTCCACAATTATGTTCCTTCTACTAGGGTTGAACTTTATTTGTTCTTCCTTTTCAAATTCATCATTTTTCTAATTTTCACAATTTTGTTAATTCTACTAGGGTTGGACTTTATTTGATATTCCTTTTCGAATTCATCACTTTTTGAAATTTCACAATTATTTTCCTTCGATTAGGTTGGACTTTATTTGATCTTCCTTTTCAAATTAATCATTTTTTTAATTTCCACAATTTTGAAAGAGTATTCGATTGTCATGTTAATTTACATCAAATATTTACATATTTATAAAATAATATTTTTTTATAGCATTATTAATTAATTTTAAAGTGATAGAATATCACGTAGGGGAATATCAAATATACGTGATCTCTTTTAAATAATTGCTTATTGATGCATGTTGTATCATCCATAAAAATCACATTGATTAAATATATGTGATCTCTTTGAAATTTGACATTCTCCATATTCTAATTTGACATTCTCCATATTCTAATGATCCTGATCTTGGGTCTCCATATGTGAATATGCGATTATAAAAAATTATTTTATTTATAGTTAACATTTGCATTAGAATATGCTGCTAAAAGATAACATAATAACTAATTGAAGCCTTTTTTTCCTCAAAAAGAAAAACTAATTGAATGATACGGTGTTAAAAGATTACTTAGTAACTAATCAAATCTTCTTTTTCTATAAAAAAAAAAAAAAAAACTAATTGGAGCCTTCTTATCGTAAAAATAGGTCATATATGTAAACTTTGTTAAAAGTATTTTATGTAGTTTGTTGAAATATTTCTGTTGCATAAAATATTAGATTTTTTTTTAATATTGTTTTTGTTTAAGATTCTTACCGTTAGGGTAACAATTGTGAGTTTGATTTGTTAGTGAACAGTTTGAATAATCTTTGAACATTCATCCGAGTAGCTTAAATGTAAGATTTTTATTATTACGGTAATAATTGAGAGTTTGGTTTACTCATTGAATATTTTGATTAACCATTAAACATTCATCCAGGTAGTTTAATTTCTAAAGTATAATTAATTTAGTTAGGGTTAGGGTTAGGAATTATATTATTCCTTCCGATCACATTTATAAATAAAAAATGATTTTTTAAGTAAATTGAATAATTAATGCATCCGACCACATTTATGGGTTAGATACAATAATTATTGGATTTACCTAAAAAGTTGTTTTTTGCTTACAAGTGAACATAATTAATTAATTAATTTTGTTGAAGGATTATTTGATTAGATCAAATTAAGTTAGTTTTTCCACTAGGCTTAAATAAATTAGTTCTTGTAAAATTATTTGATTAGTCATTGAACATTCATCTAAGTACCTTCACTGCAAGATTCTTTAAGTGGATTCCATGTTAATTATGCTTCTAATGGGATAGTTTTTCAGATCTACTTACATGTTAACTAGTCGGTAAAGAGTTTGATTAGTCATTGAACGTTGATCCAAGTACCTTCACTCCAAGATTCTTTCAGCTAGGTTAAGAGTTGTGAGTTTGATCAATCGTTTTGAAGTCTTTGTAACAGTTTAGGTCTAAGAAACTAGTCATTAGGGTGAGAGTTGTAAGGTTGATTAGTTGATAAATAGTTGGATTAGTCATTGAACGTGCATCTAAGTACTTTCACTGCAAGATTCTTTCAGTTAGGGTAAGAGTTGTGAGTTTGATGAATCGTTTTGAAGTCTTTGTAGTAGTTTAGGTCTAAGAAACTTGTCGTTATGGTTAGAGTTGTGAGCTTGGTTAGTCGATAAATAGTGATTAGTCATTGAATGTTCATCCAAGTACTTTAACTCTAAGATTCTTTCGGTTAGGGTAAGAATTTTGAGTTTGATTAGTCGTTAAGAAGTCTTTGTAGTTGTTTATGTCAAAGAATCTTGTCATTAGGGTTAGAGTTGTCATTGCGGTTAAAGTTGTGAGCTTGGTTAGTCGATAAATAGTTTGATTAGTCATTTAACGTTAATCCATGTACTTTGACTCCAAGATTATTTCAGTTAGGGTAAGAGTGTGAGTTTGATAAGTCGTTTATAAATCTTTGAATTGGGTTAGTTCAAAAAATCTTGTCATTATGGTGATAGTTTTAAGCTTGATTAGTCGATAAAGATTTTGATCAGTCGTTGAACATTCATCCAACCACTTTGAGTACAAGATTATTTCAGTTAGGGTAAGAGCTGTGACAACATTATTTTTCCCTCCTCACGTTTTTGTCTCTAACATATCAATTTTATTTAATTTTTAAAATAAATTTAAAATTTATCAAAAGAGAAAGCTCAAAAATATGATTTCAGCACTCTAACATGGCTCCAACATTTCCCCCCTATAATTTTCACATTTTTCGTTTCCCTCTTCCCAAAAATTATCAAGGCGCTTTTTTTTTTCATTCTCCCTCCCATTTTTTTACTCTCTTTTCTCTCAAATCAACAAAACACAGTATACCTACTCCCTCTCCTCAAAAGCCATTTCCCTCTTTCCTGAAAACTGAAGCGACCTTCTCTCGTACGCTCGATCGCTCAACCCTCTCTCTCCAATGATTCATCTCTCAGCACCCACTGATTCCCTCTCTCTGTCTCTGGCTCTTATAATTACGATGTCTTTCTCAAACAACAATCATTCTATTAGCTTTTGGAGCTGATATTGGTGAGTTGTGAGTTTGAATCTTTTAGATCTGCTTTTTTTTTGAAGGAATCTTTTAGATCTGATTGTTGTTGTGTTGATTTCAGTGTTGTATATGTTAGTTTTGATTATTTTACATTTTGATTAGGGTTTCTTTAACGGGAACTTGTATTCTTTGGTTGTGATTACTTATTGTACTAAGTGATAAAGTTAGCGAGTTTAACATGTGTGTGGCTGCAATTTTATCAGTTATGCGATTATATGTTTTTGGGGTTACTATTTTCACTTTTGCTTTCGCAAGTGGAACTTTCGCTTTCGCTTATGATTTACAAAATCATCTTCAGTTCCATTGAGTCACTTTACTTTATTATGGTCCAGTTCTTTCTTCTTCCAAATATAGATTGGAAGATTTATTGATGAGAATTGTACTTTGTTTTCAGATATCAAATTGCAGCGAGTGAGGACTTGTGAGCTTCAAAGAAAAAGCTCAACAAAACCGAAGATGATTTGAAGTCTATTCAAAGTGTTTGACAGGTAATTTAGAAGAGGTATCACTCTTTATTTATCATTTTTCATGCCTATTTATTTGGATATTTTTGGGCATTCTCATTGAATTGAATTAGAAAGACATGAAACTATTTTTCATAGAATAATGTAACAAAGTATTGAATCTCAATTGCTTACTTTTCATTGCAGTATGAGGATGAAGTTGTGGATGGAACTATTCTGGAAGAAGGTTTGCACTCACTTGTCACATGTGAATTGTTTCTATAACGTTCGTTTTCTTACAACTACTTCCTATAGAAGCCACTTTAGCTGAAGCCACTCTTCGAAGAGTCCATGCTGCTCAGAAGGATGATGACATGCCTCCTATAGAAGCCATTCTAGCTAGGCTTAACTCAAGCTTGCTCGGCAAGAGGTATGTATTGCCTTAATTTTTCTATTTTGAAGGGTAGTTTCTGTCTGAAAGTACTGGTTAAAGGGCACTGAGGCTGGCTTGTCACATGTGATTCATGTCACTGTTTTATCTGGTTTGTTTCTTGCAGATTCCTAAACTTCAAGATGATAACAGAGTTTTGGATCTTCTTACAAAATCCAAAGAAGCAGCGCTTCTTGAAGCTAAGAGGACTGTTCAGGTTGCCTTGCATAAGCTTGTAATTGCATAAGTTTAGTTGCTTTGGTGTGTTTTCAATCATTTAACCAGTGTTATCAGGTACTGATATTGTTCTAGTGGTCAAATCAAGTTGGTGTTATATCAATTTTTTCCACTCGTATTTTTAGGAAAGGAAGTTAAAATGATTTTGTAATGCTACGAGTATTTTGAAATTCAATTCTTAAAATTTTCAGAAGCTTTGCCATGAGTTAGGAGTTATTGTTTATAAGCTGTGGAGTTTTCATAAATTAAAAACTAAATCAATTATGTTATTAGGAATGAGTGTATTTGGCTCAAATTAAATTTGATTTAAGTAAGGATGTTATTCACTTTAAATTTGTATGCCTTAGATCCTCAAGCCTTTTCTATTGTCACATGAATTTGAAGGTTAATCTCTTAGCCAGAAAATGCTATATGTTAATATAGGTTAACATATAGATGTAAATATAACAGTTATCTATATAAAAAAGTTCATTATTTCTTTGGTTCACAATGGAAGAGGACACGGCTTGCCATGTTAACAGTGGAAGAGGTACTATATGATTTTGTATCATGTGATTTTGTTTTTTTAATGGAATTAACAATTATATTTTAAATATACAACATATGATATTCAATTTATATCTGTAATGATGTAGGCATTGTACAACTCATTAAAGTACTTCACTTGCTACACATCCAAAGGCAAGATTTTTCAAGGATGCTGCAACACTACTAATTTAACATCCTAGTAGGAAGATTGAGACAAAAAAGTAATTATGCAGTTTTTTTCCTTTTTTCTGAACTTCACGAAATTTGACTGATCTCTATTACATATTGATGACAGTAAAGGAAGAGGCAACGTGCGCTTCATAGAAAAATTGAAAGAAGCATGTTCTAATTGGTTATTGTAGTCTATTGGTCACTTCATGATCAAAGTAAACATGTATGGGCTATGGGTAGCTACACACGTTATTATTGCCACAAACCTACAACTTTTAGATGTATTTATATCAACTTAAACAATTTAGGATGTTGTTCTAATCAGTTGGCATAGGCTGTTTTTTTCTGGTGTGAGACTGTTTGTTGCTGTCAACGCCCTTTTCTTTGGGCTAGGAGCTGGTCCTGAGGCATGTTTATGCTCGGTTGGGTTTGGAGTTGCGCCTGCTGCCATAACAGTTTTGCTATCAGCTAGCTTTTAACGCCTTATTATATATTTGCATCAGGATTAGTGTTGGATGTGGGTAGTTTTTGGGTTTCGTTGTTTGCAATATGTTTTCGGTGTTCCGCCTATATACGGCACCGATGTATTAATTCCTTTTTCCTTTCCTCCGTGAGTTGTTATGCTTTTAGTACAATCTTGACGAGAATAAATTTTGCTGATTAAAAAAAAAAAATACTATATCAACATGAATAATTATAGTCTTTCAAGTGAAGGACTTGTGCAATGTCAAAAGTTTAGAAGGACAATGATTAGACTATGATATTATCAGTTTGTTATCATTGTTTTTAAATATACATATTTAATCTTTTATCATGCTATTTCTACCGGTTACTATATACTCATTATGTTATAACTTATTCGTTTATATTTCACTTGGTAGGACCTGTGCGATAGCACGTGTCAAAAGTCTAGTATGGTTAATATAAGTCATGTAAATGACACACTTTACAAAAATGCAAAATATATTTTAACTTTGTGAGCTACACACGCAAGTTTAATTGGCTTTAATTTACATTGCTTATTTATTCATGAATTATATAGTCTTCTTTACCCTTTATAAAAAAAAGTCTTCTTCTTTACCTGATGGTCTGAAACAGGGTTTACTGACCCGAGATACGACCCGATCGGATCTAGCATTATACACAATGAAATTCATCGATTTTTGCATAGTTTTTATCGGAATTGAAAGGAAAGTTGAAATCCATATTGATAATTAAATTATTCACACAAGAGAAAATTGAAATCATAAAACAAAAAACGGGTTATGGTTAAAACTGAATCAACTGAGACGTGATTGCTTTTGTATGATGATCACAAGGAATTGAAGAATATACCTACTAAAACGTTTTTCGATAACCATTTTAAAACATGAGTTCAAAATTAAGATCCAAGCAAATATGAATTTGATGACCACGACATAAGAACGTGAAAACTCATTTGTAGTTTAATGATGGTATTTATTTATATGAATTTGATGACTACAACATAAGAATTGAAAGAAGAATTATATGAGAATGAGCGTTTGATGGTTTTCAGATTATTTTTTTTTTTAGAGAAAAATGTCTAGAAAATAACATAGCTTCATTCATATTTAACCAACCACTACATTTTTCATCCAACGAAATAGTTAGATCTAAATGAAAATGAAAAACAAATTACATCTAAAGTTGAAGCCACGTAAATGCACTTCAATAAAAAAATAACCTAATTAAAAGTAAGATTATACAATTGAAAGATCTATTTCTTAGTGGACTTGGTAGATTTCTCAGCAGCAGCAAAACCAATTTTCTTTGGCAACAACACAGGGTTAATATTTGGCAAAACTCCACCACTAGCAATTGTCACACCTTGAAACAATTTTCCTAATTCACCATCGTTCCTCACAGCAAGACACACATGTCTAAGGTTAATTCTGTACTTCTTGTTATCTCTTGCAGCATTCCCAGCCAATTCAAGAACCTCGGCGAGGTAGATCGGAGCACCAGTGCCAAGACGCTGAGAATAGCGTCCTTTCTTCATGAACCTCGCGATACGACCAATGGGGAATTGAAGACCGGCTTTGGAGGACTTTGAAACAGCTTTCTTCCTTTCGCTGCCTTTTTCTTCCACCGGCATCTTTGGTGGTTGTGGTTGTTATTGCGGTGGTGGTTTCCATTGCGATCCGAAAATGGAGGGAATGATAAAAATGGTGGTTTTCAGAATGGTTGAGACATGTTGGACGGCGGCGGCGCGGCGAAAATACGGCGGCAGAGTCAAGCCATCGGAAATACAAAAGAAAGATGGAGGCAAGGGACGCATTATGTTTTACAAGGTTTTCAGAAAGAAAAAAACTAATAACCAAAACTAGGGGTGTAATAATTAAGGGAGGTCAGCTAGCAAAAACAATAAAACCTATATTTTCCATTATAATATGTTTCCCTTTTATTAATGATTTATTTTCAGCAGGTAAACCCACCCTCCAAAACCGCCAGCTGTCCAAAAATTCACCCCTTTGTGCATGGTGCACAAATCTTTTGCTTGTGCATGCTAAATGCCACCATAATCTGAGGATTTCTTGTACAGAAGCCTAAGATTAGTTGTTCCCTTCAGATATCTAAAGATTCTCTTAACAACAGTTAAGTGAGGTTCTCTAGGATCTGATTGAAACCTTGCACACAAGCATACACTGAACAAAATATCAGGTCTGGATGCAGTGAGATATAACAGAGAACCTATCATACCTCGGTACAGCTTCTGATC
>Ga0315914_1010502_pt1 | contig 11478 bp, 3 predicted proteins | sample MpolenodulesMG_FD_203920 | JGI IMG/M metagenome (GOLD analysis project Ga0315914, IMG submission 203920) | Medicago polymorpha root nodule microbial communities from Los Angeles, California, United States - elongated nodules | ecosystem: Host-associated > Plants > Roots > Nodule | place: USA... | reverse complement strand
TTGCAAAACGTCATGTTCACTAACAGAAAAATTTGATGGAGGGGTAAATTGATTAACGTTGTGAAATTTCAGGGGGGTAATTGAAGTTTTGTTAATTTCAGGGGGGTAATTGTCGAAACTTACAATTTCAAGGAGGTAATTGCATATTTACTCTTGTTTTATTTGTTATTTTAGTTTGATGTTGTTTGATTTCTCGTCTTATTTCGGTCCATCAAATTCAATAAATGACTAGGGTAAAATAAGAGGTTTAATGCAAAATATAACATAAAATATAAAATAAATAAATTAACTTTACAAGTTGAAAGTGATCGATTATGTTGGAAACATATGAAGTAGTAATAATAATATAGATTAAATCAATGCAAATATAAGATTAGAAAACAACAAGCAATAAATTAGTTCAATGTGTATATATAATACTCATAAAAGAACAAAAAAAATATTAAAATTTACTTTTGAGGTTTGGTTATGAAAAAATAATTCGAAAATCGACCTGACTCGAGCGATTTTTTGGATCAGTTTATGGTTTTATTTTGGATCGACTTGGATTTGAACACTCCTATTAGCAACATTCTTTTTTCACTTTTTTTTAACATTCACTCTCTTATTGGATGAGAGTATAAAGTATGACAGAGTTGTCCAAAAATTGTTGCAAAATAGTTGTACAAATATGAAAATAAACAATAACATAAATCTCCAACTAGAGGACCTTCGATGATGATGACAACAACGATAACATTCTAAAAATTGAAACGCTGAAAACTTAGGAACATAATTGAACACAAAAAAAAAAAATGAATAAGCGTGACAAAACAAGATCAAATTCAAAAATAAGTGGAGGATAGAGACACACGAAGAAACAAATATGAGAGGATGAGAGAGATAATATGATACTTCTCTTATATACGTACGTGTCTTTCTAGTTGGAACAAGAGTAATTATTAGTTTTTTTCTTTGCAACACTTCACTCAATTATTAGAATCTTAAACTATTATAGCTAAAAGTCAAAAACCTGGACTTATACGCAGAGAAAGTGTGAATGGCACGTACTCTAAACTATAAACTCTTCCTCAGTTTTGTTTAAGCAGAAGAAAAGAAGTAGTACATGGCATGCACACAACTTGATATGACAGATTCTATGAATAAAGGGATCGTATAATAGCGCAAGGGGCAGTGAACTTTATACGTTAAAAATCGAGTAAACAACTAAACTTTCTATGATTGATATAAACATCAATTGCAAACATATTAACATATAACATCAAAATAAAACAGAATAAACATCATTACCTTGCAAAAGAAAGTTTATTTCTGACATTGATTAATTTATAGACTCCAATATAAAAACCAAAGAAAGCATCACAGATTGGTCATATTTTTTAGGGTTAAATATGTTTTTTATCCCTATAAATATCCTAACTTTTCGTTTTAATCTCTCTAAAATTTTCCTTCAACTTTTAGTCCCTATAAAATTTTCAATCACTACTTTTGGTTCTTATTTTTAAGTTAATTTTAGTATATTTTTTTTAATGAAATTGTGCAGAAATGTGTAGAATATTGTAAAAATATATCAAAAAAAAATTAGAATTTTTTAACAAAACATAAATTTAATATGAATTTTTAACCATCAAAAATATAAAAATTCATATTAAATTCATGTTTTGTTAAAAAAATTCTAAATTTTTTTTGGAGAGATTCTTATAATATTATGAATTTTTCTGAAAAATTTTATTCAAAAATATGAATTCTACATATGAGTTTACTTTAAAAGAGGGACCAAAAGTGAAGATGGAAATTTTTTGGAGGACTAAAAGTTGAAGGAAAATTTTAGAGGGACTAAAATGAAAAGTCGGTATATTTATAGGGTTCATAAACATATTTAACCCTATTTTTTATATTTCCTTTGTATTTGTTTGCCAAGAAAATTAGATACAATTAAAAACGCCACTTAATTTTTAAATGTCTAATAAACAAGTATTTTGTTTACTTAGCATAAGACATCGACAACTTTTCATGTCACTTGCCACCAAAGACAAAAGATGAAAGAATCTGAAATAATAGAGGTCGAATGAAGAATTAAAGAGAATGACATCCAAAAATTAAATTTTAAGATAAAAAATTAAACAAATAAAAATAACATAAAAAACTAAAAAAAAATGTTCATCATAACGTTGTGATTTTTGGTGGATTCTGCATTGAGTTTGATCATCATATTAGACTAGGAGAATCCATACAAGTGAGTTTGACACCACATCTTCACCCTAAACAATAAGGTACTCCCTCCGTCCCAAATTATAAGCAAAAAAAAAATCACTTATTAAGAAAACTAAAACATAAGAATTTGGAGTATAGTTTTTTATGTTTTCTTTGGAAAAAGTTTTATAGGAAGATGTAAAAACAATTTTCATTGGCTATTGGTTATGGAAAAAATGAAAGAGAGAGAAAATTGAATGTAATTTGCATTTAGTTTTATGAGAATAAACAAAAGTTTTTTTTTGGAAAAAAGATTTTTTAAAAAAACAAGATTAAATAGGATAAAAGTTTGTCTTTTTTACTTATATTTTGGGACAAAGAAATTGAATTTTTTCTGCTTATATTATGGGACGGATGGAGTAATAGGTATATGAGTCATATCACTTATATGTTACAACATCTACTCCTTTATCCATTGTGAAACTTTAATTCACACTTGACATATTGACATTTCTCCACCAAGTATGAGACTCTTCGCATCCAAGATCTATCCACTCCTACTTCCCCTCAAAATTGAATTGGACTACGACGACATCGTTGGACCTTATTGATGAGCCAACATTATTGTGGATCAACCCATTGGACATAGAACAACCACATAAATAAGAATAATACAACATATTTTAACCTAATATTTTAAATATGACAAAATTCTAACCCGTACGCGACACGGGTATCCATACTAGTATACATTTATTACTGCTTCAACAATGGAAATATAAAAATGTAAGGATACGTGAAACAAACTTGATTGATTTGGGAATGGATTTAAATTCAAAACAATTAAGGAAAATGACTTGAAAATTCATGTTAATCGGCCAGAGTAGCTATATTATTACTCAATAACATTTACACTTTTACTTGACGAAACAACAATATTATTAGGATAGTTGAAAAAACTTAGACAATAGTCCTTTGAATTAATCACGTGGCTTGAGGTCTCTCAATCTTTTAACTTCGTCAATCAAAGCCAGCAAATTATTATAAGACGAGCCACCTTCTTGAATAGCTTGTGTAGCCTTTTCTCCAAACTCTCGGGCAAGTAGCCTCATATTTTTTGCTTCATCACCATCGTCCATCAATCTCCTCACAGCCTTCTCTATGTTATCCCTACTCACCAACTTCTCTCTCCCTACAACACCATTCTTACACCATTCTGTTGCACCGACTTCCACTCCAATTCCTCGGAATTGTGTTATCAGTTTCTCGTTGTAGAATTGATCTCCATGAACCGGCCACGTTATCATTGGAACTCCCGCACTGACAGCCTCTACAATTGAGTTCCCCCCGCAATGCGTCATAAATCCGCCCACCGCAGGGTGGCTTAATATCTTAACCTGTGGGGCCCAACCCCTAATTACCAAACCCATCTTTCTAATGTTTCTCTCTTCGAATCCCTTGGCAACCACTTTTCTTTCTCTTCTTCACTCTCATCTTCTTTCCCTTTCTTTTCAGGAACAACCCATATGAATGGATGACCAGATGCTTCTATCGCGCACGCCATCTCATATAGTTGTTTATCAGAAAAATAGTTGATGCTTCCAAAACATATGTACAACACTGAGTTAACTCTCTCTGAGTCAAGCCAGCTTAGGCACTCATGCACGTGCACATCACCCTCCTTTCCCCTCTCTGCTTTCTCTTGAATTTGTCTGCGAATAAGAGATGTTGGACCGAGATGCCAAACCTTGTGACCCGTGGTTTTCTCGTAGTGTTGGATGCACTCTTCTCCGTCAAGTTCAGTGAAGTTGTTGATGATGAGTGCTTTACTTTTGAGCACTGTCTCAAGCATCACTTTTAGGAATTTGCTAATTACCTTTGGTGGTTTTCCGCACAAGGTTATACAATGAGGAAAATTTGGAACAACAAAGGAACTTGAATCTGAATCTGAATTAGTATCAGAATGAAGTAAGTTGTTTGTTACGAGGGATTCCACGAGAGAGACGGTAAAAAGTGACAATCCATTGAATGTGAGGTTTGGGATCTGAAGCTTATGGGACAAGTCATTAGCCCATTGGTATGCGGAATCAGAGATAATACAATCTGGTGGATCATTCTCAATGAAATCCTCAATGGGTTCTTTAAGGAGTATTGCGCCATTGTGGATCTTCCAAGTGGTGGTGGGGTCAGTGGTTGAAGACATAGATTCAATACCTTCAGGGAGGCCGACTTGTTGGGAGGGGAAGTCGACGGTGTGAAAGCGAAGGAGGGAGGGAGCGGCGGATGAGAGAGATTTGGTAAGGGATTGGACGTTGGAGGGAGTGGTGATGACTGTGACATGTTGGCCACGGGATGCAAACATAGTTGCTATGTCACCAAGAGGGATCATATGTCCAGATGCTAGATATGGAATGAAGTGGAGTTTCAGTGGTCGTTCCATTTCAACACCTTCCATGATAAATTTATTCTATCTAATTCTATTATATTCAATTCCACTATTCACGTTTTTATATCTCCCCGTGTGTGAGTGCATCTGTGTTCAAGTTCGACCATACGTTTGTTTTTATACGTAAATAATATACTTATTATTTATATTATTATTGCTATTATTTTATTTTATCTGCACGAGATCCACGAGGAGAGTGCGAAACTTACCTCCAAGTTATCATCCATATGAATATTATTATTATGTCACTGACAATACACATTTATGAACATTGTAACCATACAAATTTAAATTCGTAGTCATTGCTCGGCGCATAAATCCCAAAACCCATGTCCGTTTTTGAGAATTAGGTGGCTTAGGGTGAACTTATAATTTGAATCATAAACAACGAGTATATAAAAATTTAAATTTTTAAAGTGTAAAAATAATTTGTTTGAAAAGAATAGTTTTTATTACTTTAAGGAATTATCTAACAAAATATCAAAATTCATATAAAAAACATTGAGTTTTTTATTTAATATTCAAATGCTCATACAACACATTTCCTACGAGCATTTTTAGATACAAAATCATTAATAATTGTTTCACCATCAATTTGTTCTATCATATTTTTCTTAATACATAAAATGTTTAGACCATTCAACATTTCTTGATGCTCTCAAGTAGTTTTCAATAATTTTAACTTCAAAAACTTATTTTGATTTTGACGAAAGAGTTTGGTATGGTGGAAGACTAGAGATTTGAACTACTTTTTAACATCACAATAAATTATAAATGGGTCAATAAAGAACTAAGGTCATTACTAACAACCACACCTCCCATTGGAATTTAAGTTATTTTTTTAGGGTCTAATGAACCCCTATTTTTTATTGTTGAAGTCTAAATTTCGTACTTATTTTTTGGGATCTAGGACGATCACCCTGCTCACCTTGCCTCAGACGGCTCTACTCAAACCGAGTTCCACAAAATTGTCGAGATAAACTCTTTACCAAGTGACCTCTCAAAAGACGGGTTTAAATTCATACTCAATAGACAATTAAATGGAAGGCCCTGCATTTTGTAGAGCAATAAAAAGTATTAAAGATTGTAGCTTCTTGTCCTACTTGGCTGCGAGTATTGTGATTTTATATTTTTTTCTCTTCTAATTAATCATTCCCTTTTATTAAAGTAATTGATTTTAATCATTTATCTATCAATCAATTATTTTATTTTGTCGCCAATCTATTGTTGGTTAATTATCTATAATTAAATTGAGTAAACCATCAATTTGTTCTTTGTCTTTGCAAGTGATTTTCAATTAAGTACCTCGTCATGTGAAAAAAAACATAGAAACATGGGTCTAATTGAGAAACTTTTGACAATATCTCAAAATAGTCTCTGTCTTTGTCAAAAGTTTCTCAATTAGACCCATATTTCTATGTTTTTTCACATGACGAGGGATTTAATTGAGAAACTTTTGACAAAGATAGAGACTATTTTGAAATATTAATAGAGTCAGAGACTAATTCGAGAATCACTTACAAAGATAGGGACCAATTTGATGGTTTACTCCATCCAAATTCAATGCCCACATATTTTTCAGAACGATAAAAGTAGTATTTTAATTTTCTTTAATCAAATATTTAAATTTTATTCAATCTAAATATTTGATCTTACCAACATTATATCGGTTTGGATGAGTACGAGCATTTGATGGCATTAGAGGACTTTCAACGGAGATGAAAGGATGCCATGATGTGAGATGATTCATTCCTCAATCCATGAGAAATTGAGATTTTTAGTCTAGATTGTGTTGAATTTGACAAATGAGTTTAAAGTTGGTGGATTGTCGATTTAAAACAACTTTGCACATATAATCTATGAAAACACTCAGATTTGGGATAAGGTAGTTATATAGCATCACAATTGTATTTTATTTTTTTTATTTATTAATTTGATGTGACAATTCTGAAGGTTTAATTGGTTGTATATGCAAAGTTATTTTAAATTGGTAGTCTACCACTTTAAACTCTTGATAAATTAAGGGAAAATGTTATTTGTGGATTAACATGGATATATTAACATGATATTGTATGTTAGTTTTAATAATCGTGTATTCCAAAACACGGTTTCCACTCTTTATTCTCTTCTTGAAAAGGTTAAGGTTAATTCTTTCTTATGGTTGAAATCTAATCAGGTGGCGTTCAATTATAGCTACCATGATTGGTGGAATCACCCTAGTCTTTGTATGAATGTTCTTTTGTAATTTATTTTGCTTTTGGACTGCTGCTTTTTTGATGGCACAATGATCTTGTAAATACTTTGTTCTTGGTGCCCGTGTTCCTTCTTTGCACACCTTGTGCAGGAGGCTTCATCGTTGGTTAATATATCTCATTTTGATTTGTTCAAAAAAAAATAAAAAAAATTAAAACATATACTGTGAAAGCTACTAGTGCTTTCACAATATATCTCTCTGAAAGCTACTAGTGCTTGCCTTCCTCTTGAACCGCTTAGTTATGAATGAGAAATTGTGAATGAGGAATGTGGTATGTATAGGGAGAGTTTCCACCTGAACTTGGCCTAAAATCGTGGGTTTTCTTCACCAAAAAGCCACAAAATAGTGCCTTGGGCCGCAAGGAACAGGCGCCTAGGACCATGCGCTAGGAGCATGTGAGTGGAGTTTCAGACGCCAGGTGCCTACTTTTCACGCACCAAGAGCTTTAGTGTAAATGCCTGGGCGCTTGGCGCCTCCATCTGTGCGCCTTGGCGCATGTGAGTACGACAGGTGCTGAAAACGTCTGTTTCTTCGCCTTTTAAGGTGTTTGCTTCTATGTAAGATGTCTTGGAACTTGGTAAAAGAATTCCTCCCTCTGTAACGTCTTTTGATACTTCTTGAATCTTCATTTTTCATAAATCTTCGGATGTCTTACTTTGACGATATGCAATATTTTTTCGTGAATTTACAAGAAAACATCTTAAAATTGCTATATTTTGGGAAGAATATAATTACAGACTCAAATATATGTCCTGAAATCATAAGCAATTGTTCTAATACTTTTCTCTTCTGCTTGTAAAACCTGCTGAAATTGACTGAAAAACATGCTAAGAATGACGTAAGATGACCTACCATCAATACTATTTCAAATTCTTCAACCTATTTATATAGTAATAATGAATCACATCAAATTAATTTAAAACATTATTGTCTCACCATTTCAAATCAGCAACATTTACGATTCAAAATACGAGAAAAATAGAAAGGCATGGTTTCCATGTTGTGAAGACGACGGATGCACAAACAAAAATCCAATTCAAACTAGTTATGAACACACCATATGCACATACAATTTTTTTATTCAAAACAGCAACAACTACGCTTCAAAATACGAAACAACAACAAAACAAACTCAACGAGATAGATATACTCAACTATATATGTGAAATACTTAGCATTATTAATAACTACCAATCACATCAAATTCTACCGCATTTAAATTCTAAATTGAATTCTAAACTAAATTCTACTAGATCTTAAATTCTAAATAAAAATGTCAAAATCACATCAAATCCAACTAATTCTAAAAATCCTAAATCAAACAAAAACTTCAAAAACTACATAATTGTTACAAGAATCGCATATCAAAGATAAAAATCGACCTAAGAAATGTGGAAGAAAAAACCAATCGAAAAGAGCAAATACTAACCTAACAATTCATAATCGCATATCAATGTTCATTGAAGAATTGCAGATTGAATGCTGCAAAGAGGATCGACGTTGGAGTTAATTGCTCCTAACATCAGCTACAAACAATTGATCAAAATTTGTTTCGAATCGTGAATTCTTCGCTCTCGTTGAACACTTTCTCCGCCAACATCAGCGCCATGGAACACCATCCGAGACGGTGGCGTGAGTAGCGGCGATCAGAACAGAGTAGTGCGTGAAATGAACAATAGGGTTGAATCAGAACGAGACTAGAGAGAGAGAGAGAGAGGTAAATTGTAGTAATATTTTCATGTGTTCATAATAGAAGAGTTTTTATTGTATTTAATGTAGAAAAAAAGTTATATAAAAAAATAATTGAAGTAAAGCCGTAAAGAAAAAAATCTGAACGAACAAATGGAGAAAAAATCTATTTGAGGTGAGAATACAAAAAAATCAACCACAAATTTACTGCAACAAACATTTGTCCACAACTTTCTTGTAGTGTGAAATTAAAGCAATAGTAGAATAAGAAGAAAAAAGATTGTCCACAACTTCGATGGAAAAGAAGAAATTGAAAGAGAAAAAAAAAGACAAAATAAGGTGAATGTATAAAATCATAAAATGAAGATGTAAATTAAAGAAGAATAAACTGTCCTCGTTTATACATGAGAAACGATAATACTGAGAGGATGAATAAGGAATCAATACAGAAAACAGGAAATGGAAATATGTAAGAGTGCTATATATAAGTGCACAATTATGATACAATGAAAGGAAATGGAAATATGTAATATACGTGAAACAAACTTGATTGATTAGGGAATGGATTTAAATTCAAAACAATAGAGGAAAATGACTCGAAAATTCATATTAATCGACCAGAGTAGCTATATTGTTATATTGTCACTCCTTAACGTTCACACTTATGCTTGACGAAACAACAATGTCATTAGGATAGGTTAAAAAACATTAGGATAGGTTAAAAAAACTTAGACAATAGTCCTTTGAATTAATGATGTGGCTTGAGATCTCTCAATCTTTTAAGTTCATCAATCAAAGCCAAATAATTATTATAAGACAAGCCACCTTCTTGAATAGCTTGTGTAGCCTTTTCTCCATACTCTTGAGCAAGTAGCCTCATATTTTTAGCTTCCTCACCATTGTCCATCAATCTCCTCACTGCCTTCTCTATGCTATCCCTACTCACCAACTTCTCTCTCTCTGCAACACCACTCTTACACCATTCGGTTGCACCGACTTCCACTCCAATTTCTCGAAATTGTGTTATCAGTTTCTCATTGAAGAATTGATCTCCATGAACCGGCCACGTTATCATTGGAACTCCCGCACTGACAGCCTCTACGATTGAGTTCCCCCCGCAATGCGTCATAAATCCCCCCACCGCAGGATGGCTCAATATCTTAACCTGTGGGGCCCAACCCCTAATGATCAAACCCATCTTACTAATGTTTCTCTCTTCAAATCCCTTCGGTAACCACTTTTCTTTCTCTTCTTCACTCTCATCTTCTTTCCCTTTCTTTTCAGGAACAACCCATATGAATGGGTGACCAGATGCTTCTATCGCGCATGCCATCTCATATAGTTGGTTATCACAAAAATAGTTTATGCTTCCAAAACATATGTACAATACTGCGTTAACTCTCTTTAAGTTGAGCCAACTTAAGCACTCGTGCATGTTCACGTCACCCTTGTTTCCCATCTCTGCTTTCTCTTGAACGGTTCTACGAATAAGAGAAGTTGGACCAAGATGCCAAACCTTGTGACCCGTGGTTTTCTCGTAGTGTTGGATGCACTCTTCTCCATCAAGTTCAGTGAAGTTGTTGATGATGAGTGCTTTACTTTTGAGTACTGTCTCAAGCATCATTTTTAGGAACATGCTAAGTACCTTTGGAGGTTTTTCGGACAAGGTGATATGATGAGGAAAATTTGGAACAAGAAAGGAACTTGAATCTAAATCAGAATTTGTATCAGAATGAAGTAAATTGTTTCTTACGAGGGATTCCACGAGGGAGACGGTAAAAAGTGACAATCCGTTGAATGTGAGGTTTGGGATCTGAAGCTTATGAGCCAAGTCATTAACCCATGGGTATGTGGAGTCGGAGATGATACAATCCGGTGGATCTTTCTCCATGAAATCCTCAATGGGTCCATGGAGGAGCATTGCGCCACGGTGGATCTTCCAAGTGGTGGTGGGGTCAGTGGTTGAAGACATAGATTCAATACCTTCAGGGAGGCCGACTTGTTGGAAGGGGAAGTCGACGGTGTGAAGATGAAGGAATGAGGGAGCATCGGATGAGAGAGATTTGGTAAGGGATTTGGCGTTGGAAGGAGTGGTGATGACTGTGACTTGCTGGCCATGGGATGCAAACATAGTTGCTATGTCAAAAAGAGGGATCATATGTCCAGATGCTAGAAATGGAATGAAGTAAACTTTCAGTGGTCGTTGAACTTCAACGCCTTCCATTGCTGATCAATTTATTCTCTCTGTTCTATTCACGTTTCTATCTCTCTGTGTGTGACTTTGAGTGCATCTATATATTCAAGTTCAACGCTACTTTGGTTTTATATAAATAATAATTTACGTATCTATTATTATGCTTAATTATTGTTATTATTTTATTTATGATCTATCTGCTCGAGATCCACGAGATATAATTTGAATTATCTACTAAACCCACGAGGAACATTATGTTCACCGTTGGTTTTGAATGCCGACTATTAAATTAATTAGCAACAAAACCGTCTTAAGCACAAAAAAAACAAGCTCGAATTATAGCATTTTTAATGTTATTTGTATTAAAAAATAGTTGTTAAATTATCATGATAAAAATAACCAATTAAATTGATTAATAAATAGGAAGATGATGCATGGTGTACAGTTTGAAGAAGCAATTTGAACAAAAATGAAAGTGAAGAATTCCAAAAAAAAAAAAAAAATTGGGTTGGTGAGGTATCTCATATATAAAGCGGTGGCCATAACACCTAAAGCAATTGAACAAAGATGAAAAGTGAAGAAAACCTATGTTTGTGGCTAGTGAGAGAGAGGAATAAAACCAGCAAAAAATTAAGAGGAAACAGAAGAGGAAGATGAAGCGGCGGTTTTCAAGAGAGGAAGAAACTTGTGCTTGTTTTTTTT
>Ga0315914_1010500_pt1 | contig 11479 bp, 7 predicted proteins | sample MpolenodulesMG_FD_203920 | JGI IMG/M metagenome (GOLD analysis project Ga0315914, IMG submission 203920) | Medicago polymorpha root nodule microbial communities from Los Angeles, California, United States - elongated nodules | ecosystem: Host-associated > Plants > Roots > Nodule | place: USA... | reverse complement strand
CTTCTAGTAGTCGTGCAGATCCTAAAAGACGGTCCAAAAAATTCCTCTTTTCATCATTGCATTTTCTCCTTTTCAAGCTGTCATGAAACAGTAAGTAGAACAATATATTATTACAAACAAGACCATATACCTATAATAACATCACATTTTGATGAAAGAAATTTCAGCAGAAACACATTTCAGAAAGCAATAACAAAATGAAGGGCAAGTTAGAAGCATGACTTCAATCTATTCAAGTATGCAAGAGAGCGAGCCATTTCTCAGAGGACTGTAATTGTATTATAATATTGCAACCTCCATAGTCACCTACTTTGTTCTTTAACCACAAACATGTAAGTTTGAATAACGGTCTATTGTATCGGCATCACATCTCTTAACATGAAAATTATGAATTTTCAGTTCTATGCATGAAATATAAACAGTTCAATTTTTGTCTTACTTTATAAATAAATAAATAACAAAACATTCAATTTTTTATACCGATCGGTTTAGAATGACTTACTTTTTAACTTAATATAGTTTATGCAAATAAATAAATTTTTGTCTTAAATTTTAAGATTTCATTAGCAAAAATTGTATCTTCATAAGATATTTTTTCATTGTAAAAAAAAGATATTTTTTTATGAACTAAAGATATTTTTATATGAACTACTTTGATAAGCTTATAAATAATCCATATTTTGACAAGCTTATAAATAATCCATAAAATTTATTTATTTGTATAAGTTATTTCACATAAAGTCAAAAATGAAAAATCCAAACGAGCCCTATATTATTGGACCACCTATCAAATAAAGGATTCAAAGTATTGAATTTGAATTATTTTTTGGGAGAGACATTTATCATTTTTGGGAGAGTCATTTATCATTTTGTTTATAAGTGTAACGTTATCATTGATTGTGTTTAAAATTAGCTCTTACAATTGTACTATTATAGAATTTCTCTCCATTAGAACCAAAACCTTTAAGAAGACTTACAAAAAACTGATTGGACTATAGTACAAATAAACTAAAACACAATCCACTAACATGAATATTTTTTGGTAAAATGTTCAATTATTAAATCACCGCGAGAGTGATTATTATTGTTGGTAGAGTACCCGTTTGACCATGATGAGCAAATAAAAAAAAGATTTTCTCATCATGGTCAAATACATATCCTACCATTAATATATATTTTTATTTAAAAAACTTAGTTGATTCGGATTTTTAAGGGAAATAGGAATGTAACATGAGTTGGACCTTGAATATCTATTTGCTATCTTATGAGAATTTAGGTGTCAAAACAGTTTTCCCCTCTCTTATGGTCCCAATTTAAGTACCAAACGCCCTACAAAACCTTATTTGATATCAAGGTCGCACTGTTCCATTGAATACAGACAATTTATTATGGAGAAATGAAAATATACCACCGACAAATTCAATTTTTTTTGCATAAAACATAAATTTGATGAAATAATGTCAATACATAACACTCTTACGAAGCGACAAACTACAGTTCTAATATTGATCATTTTTCATCCTTAGTAATTTGTTGAGACCATGTGTCAAAGCAGATGTTGAGATCAGTGAAGCAGTTAGTATGCCGAAACTCTGCAACATATATAATAAAAAAGTTAGTGTAATGTAAGCAAATGAAAAATAATACAATGAATGACAAATGCAACAAGTATCACTTATTGATTTACCTCACTCAAACCAATTTTAACCACCTTTTCCTCAACATCAGATACAGGAATATTTGAAGAATTCAGATGTGAAATAGCTGCGAAGGATGACATTGGAGTCACAACCAAGTCATCTGACGACATTGGAATAATAATCTGTTCATTACTTCTCCACAACTGCACTTTTGATTCCTAAATATGCTTAAACAGTTCCCTGTATCCTTTCTAATACAGTTCCTATTCTTACAGACGAAGTGCTACAATGGTTCTGTGTCGTCTATATTGAGATTGAGCTTCTGGCAATAAGCTTCCATAGAGTTTCTTGGCTTCAGTAGCATTTTTTTGCAGGTTTGATTCCATAAATATTGTTGATCAAGATCTTTCACACTTTGATACAGTGAACTAATGCTACCAAATTGAACTGCTTCAATATTTGACTCTGTAGCCACAAGTCTAGCAATAGTCCCTAAAGGCAATGTTAAGAAGCTGAAGAGAACATCGACGAAATCCTTCACTGCCTCAGCATACAGAACTTTGTTACTTTCTTTGTCCACCATAACTCTCATTGTAATTTTGTCAACTTGTTCAACAGATTTTTTTGCACTGTCAGCCATAGTATTGCAAATGCAGAACTATAGTAGATTAGTAGTAGTAGTAGCAGTATGCAACCTTTGTCAAATTATGCTAGTAAAGCACTTGCTTTATAATATGGACGTTTTTTTGCTTTAATTTTTTTTGAAAAAAGATTTCTTGCTTCTTTAATACTCCTATTAGTGGAGTATATTTTTGCTAATTCAAGGTGTTCTAGTTTCTAGACTAGATGACTTTGGAAAGGAAATTATATTTATTAACAACAACAGAGAGAGTGCAACAATTTAAAGACTCGATTAGCCAAACAAGAGGCTTGGTTATTGTGATGCATTAAACATTTTAGAGAATTACAATGGGTTTGCATGCTATTATCCAATAGTAACCAGTGGAGAGATATAATTACAGCGACCAAACTGTCTTGAACAACGGGGACTAACTCGCTGAGAAGAGAGGGGCAGTACATTTAGTAGTATGAAAATTTATTCAATGCATAGGAAGTTGATGTACAGTACTCCCTCCGTCCGGTTTTAAATGACACGTTGACTCTGTTTTGCATATCAATGCACAATTTTGAACTTAAATACTACCTCTGTCTCTATATATAAGATCATTTTGTCAAAATCACGTGAATTAAGAAAGTGGATATTTATATTAAGGGTTTTCTAACCAAGGCCCCAGGCACTAGTTAAGCAGCTAAAAGTGGAATGAAAAAACAAAGTCAACAATAAAAGCAACATTTTTTCAAGTTTCAAAAGTAAAACAATTTTCGAGAAAACAATTCCTTTTATAATTCCTTAACTGGTGCCCCCGAGGGCACTGGTTAACATTTCCCTTATATTAAAGTTGTTTGTAAATACTATTATTTTTACAATTTTATCCTTAAAGAGAAAGAGTTTGTTTGTGTTTTCAACGTGTTATTTATTGCTGATTGAAGAAAAAGATGTATAATAAACAGGGGCATGCATATAAAGAAATGATTAATGTAGTTGAAAATAGCAAATGAGTCTTATAAAAAGGGACAAATTTTTTTTTCAAAAGGGTCTTATAATTAGGAACGGATGTAGTAATATATTACAAAAAATATGAAAATTTGAAAATATTTATCGAGACGAATCCAACAACATCTTATATGATATTATTTATTTTTGTATATTAGTAGAAAAATACGGTCAAAGTATGTTAGGTCAATAGTGCATATTTTCAAATAGGTCATCTATTATAGGACGGAGGGAGTATTTAACATTTTCTTCATTTACTCCATCTTTCTCATCTCATTATAAGTGGTTTTTTTTATTTTTTATATTTCACACATATTAAGAAAAAAAAGTGTATATAAGCAAAAGATAAAGAAAAATTGTTCAGAGTTATGCAAATAAATAAATTTTTGTGTTAACTTTTAAGTTTTCATTAACAAAAATTGTATCTTTAAAGGATATTTTTTTATAAACTGCTTTAACAAACATATAAATAATCCATAAAAGTTTATTCATTTGTATAAATTGTTTAACATAATCTCAAAAATAAATAACTCCAAATCAGTATGTAGAATTGGACCACCTATCAAATAAAGGACTCCAAGAAATGAATTTGAATTCTTTTTTTGGGAGACTCGTTTATCTCTTATTCCTTACGGTTAACCCGAACGCAAAATGTTGTCCTAGATTTAACCTAACTTTAATGATTAATTTTACTGTATTACCCCTATTTAATTAACCCTATTTAATTTAATCAAAATGTTATTTTCAAATGCTTCTGAAATCGAAAACAACAAATCACTCCTAAATCCAATTCAATCCTATTTTCGCTCCTATTTTTTTGAAATTAGATATCGCTCCTATTTTGTTAAGAGATCACTCCTATTTTTTTTTCTTTTCGAAATTACCCCTATTTAATTAATCCTATTTAATTTAATCAAAATGTTATTTTCAAATGCTTCTGAAACCAAAAACAACGCTCCTATTTTTTTTGAAATAAGAGATCGCTCCTATTTTGTTAACAGATCGCTCCTATTTTTTTTTAAATTACCCCTATTTAATTAACCCTATTTAATTTAATCAAAATGTTATTTTCAAATGCTTCTGAAATCAAAAACAACATATCACTCCTAAATCCAATCCAATCCTATTTTCGCTCCTATTTTTTTTTCGAAAAAACATATCGCTCCTATTAATCCAATCCTTACTTAACAAATTATCCTATTTTTCTACCTCCTCTGATACAATACAATAATTCTGTTCACGACATACTCAAAGAAACAAAGAGCGATCATTGAAAACATCATATGGTTAGTTAACATACCTTTTTTTTTCTTTGATTCTTTACTAGCTACTTGGTTATGATTTATATATTAACTTGAGCTACTGAATACCGTAAATTATATTCCCTATTCCCTTATATGCTTTCCTCCATCTAACTAATTCATTTCATACTTCAAATCTCTATTGCTCAACTAACTCTAATTCTATTTTAGAAAACATGGCCGGCAGAAACATTGAAACTCTTCTGTCGTATCACTGCCTAACTGGTAAACATTTGAACACATATTTCTTTAATGTAATTATTTTTTTTGTTGTGGTTTAAACATAACAGAAATTTCACTTTCTTTCTTTGATAGGTCCTCTGCTGAAAAACCCAGTTTCAGAATATGACAAGGCAATCAACAACCTACAAGTGAAGTACAGAACATACATCGTCGAGTATGACTTCGAAACTATGAGTATGCTTTCCTTTTCGTTGTAGTATATAATATTTATAATGTTGTTTCTAAAATTATAAACAGATAGTTGTTGTGTAAGTTTGTTCTTTGCTGTCTATATTAGTAGTTTGCACCCTTTCAATTTTATTTATCTGTTTGCATGATTTTGAATTTTCAAGTGGTTGGTTGCTTTGGTGCAAAATCGTATACTCACTCTCTAACATTGATAAAAAAAGAATGAACCCTAATTGTTTGTCAAACGAATTTCAGATATATCAATTCTATACTATATATTTTTTGCTATATCATATGTCAACAATATAAATGTTTAAAATAGTGTTGTTTTTTTGCTTCAATCTATATATCAGTTTGAAAATAAATAGTGGTGTTTTTTGTTATCTGCCTATGAAAAATAGTTGTGCAACGATATTGAAAATACCAACAATTTTGCATATTTCATTGGAATGTATTGTGCTCTCAAGTTTTTTTAGTAACCGAGTTTCTGTCATATTGTTTTGCTAATATATAAAAACATTATAACTACACAGAAATGGTGTATTATATAATAAATGCTTCTGTTAAATTTTATTTTCCTAAATACCAGATACTAAACCCGTTAAATCTTAATGCACATATTATCACCTTTTCAATTGACATTGGTGTATACAATTAAAATCAAGTTAACTCATATTATTACCAAGCAAATTCAGAATACAACCGGTATGATAATGTAAATCACTACTAGGAGCACAAGAGATGAATGTAATCGTCAAAGCATGGGTACTTTTCAATAGCTTGCCGCATAGTAAAAACAACTTAAAAGTTATTGTGCCTATTAAGAAAAACTATACATTCGTCAATAATAGAGTCATATTTTAATCTATTAGATATCAAGTAGTAAATATCATGCATCACCCACTTTTTTGCAATCTATTATAGCGCATTATGCAAAGTCACGCGAAAAATATTTTGATCTATTAGACTCAAAGTAACCCGAGTCTGTCTCATTTGCAATGACTATTAACAAGAGTCAGGGTCAGTCTTTGAAAAATGTTGGTGTCTATCTACCGTCTCCTATTTTTTCACATGGACAATTGTACGTCGCAATATCGAGAGTTACTTCAAGGGATGGTTTAAAGATATTGATCAATGATGAGGACGACCAAGATACTGATGTGACATCAAATGTGGTCTACAGAAAAAATTTCCGTAATGTGTAGCACTTTGTTTTGTAGTGTTGTTGTTATTGCATATCAGTACTATTTTTATGTCGACAGACGTTGGATTTTCTTTTCTTCAATAAACTATGCCATTAAATTTATATGGTATGTTACCGTAACAGGGTCGATGTCATAGAAATTGTTTAATATGGTACATTAAAAACGTTTGCGGCAATTTATTTTATGAATTGAATTATACTATTTTTTCGATTCAAATGCATATCCTACCATTAATATAAACTTAAAAAAAAATTAGTTGATTGAGTTTTTGAAGGGCAATATGAATGTAAAAATGAGTTGGACCTTGAATATCTATTTGCTGAATGGTGCCTAAAACACCCGATTTTAGTGTTCAATCGGCAACTCAAAGGTTATTTGCGATCATACATTTTGGAGGAGTGATATTTGTACAACTAATATTAGACAACTTTGGTGACAACCATTTTTCTCTTCTTGTGATTGGACAAAAACAATGAAGAGAGAAAGAAGAAGAGAAAGAATTAAAACACATCTGAGTATGAGAGAGAAGGTTGTTTCAAGAATTGTCAAAAAATTGTTGTACAAATATCGTTTCTCTACATTTTGTTCCCACGTCAAGCAACATCTTTTAGGTTATGTAAAAATTCTTGATTGACGGATAAATAGGAGTGTTAGTTATAAACCATGTTTATGTTAGTTATAAACTATGTTTAACTTTTTCTCTTTCAAATAATATGAATTATTTTGGTGTATTGAAATAGTAGTCTTCTAGTGAAGCAAAGGGAGCGATTCATTGTTTCTACCTTAAGCAACATTTCTGAAATATTATCCGTTTTGACATTTTTGTACATGTTTTTACAGTTTTATCAATTGTAAAAGACATCTCGATTCGTAAAAATGTGTTCTTGGTCTCAATTTTAAAATAATGTAACACGGTTTGATGTATCAAATAAATTTTACACAATTATTTTTTTTGATATCATGATATTGGTACGAAATTTTTACCGTCGTTTATTAATAATTAATCTTCATCAAGAAACATGTGAGGCACACAAGATATTTTTTTTTCTCCCAACCGATTTTTACATACGCATGAGATCAGTGACGGACCCACGTTGAGAGAAGAGTGGGCCATGGCCCTCACTATGTTTGAGTTTTTTGACCCCCACCCCCTCACTGTTCCACGTAATTTCATCAGTAGCTCATAGTTATAGGTGTAATATAGTATGCGTACCCCAGCTTAAATGCACTTCCCCATTATTTCTTTGTTTTTGTTTTGTTTTACTTTTAGACAAAGCATGGAATAAAAATAATATAATGTGTTTAAAAGATTTTTCTTTGGTGTTAATTAACCCAATGATTCCGAGGGCAATAAGATTCTGGTAATTAGAAGTTTAAACAGAAGATAAATAAAATCTGATAAAAAATTGTCTTCATTATAGAAAATGAACTTGGGTTTTTTCTTTTTTAAGGAAGGAGCTTGGGTTAACGATTATAGAAGTTAATATATTTTCTGAAACACTTTTATTTCTTAACTTTTGTAAGAAGGAACCAACAAGAATATTTCATATATTTAATGTTGCCCCTCTGACTGTGTCAGGTGTGACGACCCCCATGAAGACAGTTACCATATCTTTTTTCACTGCCCCATAGCAGTTAATATCTGGCAGTCAGCAAATATCTGGCATCTGATTACTCCATCCCTGAATCAGTTTGATAATGCTCCCGATATTATTTTCAATTTATTGCAAAATTTGTCGACAGTCCAAATTGAGAATATTGTCACTATTATATGGAGTATTTGGAAAGCAAGGAATCTCAAACTATGACAACAAGTTTCAGATTCGACTGTTACCATCTTGGAAAGAGCAAGACATCTCCTATCAGGTTGGAGAAATGCTAATCGTAAGCAAACTCCCATTAGGCAGGACAGTTTACCCTCCATGCCGAGCACCTCTTACCAAAATGGCGACACAAGCTTTAAATGGAGGAAACCGAGAAATGGTAGATATAAGTGCAATGTCGATGCATCCTTTCCAAACCATACTAATAAAATGGGCTTCGGGATGTGCATCCGAGACTCAGATGGGAATCATGTTCGATCTAAAACAATGTGTTTCTCTCCAGTTTGCTCTATTGATGTAGGGGAGGCCTTGGGGCTATATTATGCGATTCGGTGGATACATGAACTTCAACTCACAAATGTTGATTTCGAGGTTGACTCTAAAAGAGTAGCTGATTATTTCAACAACGGCCGTGGAGATGTCACCGAATTTGGATCTATTATGGATAGCAGTATTCATTTTTGTAATAATTATTTAACAAACTCTCATGTCGAGTTTTTTAGGAGGCAAGCGAATGAGGTTGCACATACTTTAGCTAGAGCAGCCACTTCTAGTACTAGCTTCCAGGTCTTTGATGATACTCCAACATGTATTACCAACTTAATTTTTAATGAAATGATATAAGTTATTCTCTCTCAAAAAAAAATGTTAGAAATATATACGTAGACATGACCTTCACTGTACAAAATTTTTGGGTCCGTCACTACATAAGATATAAGTCGAAAACATGATCATATGTTTTTTTTTTGAGTGAAACATGATATTTTTAAGAAGTCTAAATCTCTTACCACGTTAAAATTGTTGGTATTGATATTTTTAATCAATATATTGTTGGTACACTTTAAAATTGTTTGATCAAGCTCAAGTAGATTCAATTTTAAGCTCAATAATTAAATATTAAAAGTAACACCGTATGATTTCAATCCAACCATACTACTCGAAATCTCCAAGAGCGTGTGAGGGACACAATTTCTCAAATTCTGAAATCTCTTATCCAACCCAAGTGAGATAACAAAACACAAAATGTCCTAAATCCACAACCAATAACAACAATCCAACTCAGCAACCTTACTTCTCACACCTTATCCAAAATCCACTTTCCCACCACCAATTCTTCTCCACACAGAATCTAAAAACCTTCACTTCTTCTCTTTCCCATAACAACACACAAATCAAATCCAACACCCTTCACTCCCTCTTCTCTTCTTCCACACAAAAATGTCTCTAACAATTCCAACTAACCTCTCCAAACCCACCTCAACCCTAAGACCAAAACTACCTCAAAAACCAAAACTCTCAACCAACATCATCCACTGCAGCACAAACCAAGAAAAACCAACCAACGATGTAAACTCAAATCTAAAAGCATTCTCAGCAGCACTTGCACTTTCATCAATCCTCATCTCATCACCACTCCCCGCTGTCGCCGACATCTCCGGCCTAACACCATGCAGAGAATCAAAACAATTCGCCAAACGTGAGAAACAATCAATCAAAAAGCTTGAATCCTCTCTCAAGCTTTACGCTCCAGACAGCGCTCCAGCGCTGGCCATAAAAGCAACAGTTGAGAAAACCAAGAGAAGGTTTGACAACTATGGAAAGCAAGGTTTGTTGTGTGGCGCTGATGGTTTACCACATTTGATAGTGAATGGTGATCAAAGACATTGGGGTGAGTTTATCACACCAGGGATATTGTTTTTGTATATTGCTGGTTGGATTGGGTGGGTTGGTAGGAGTTACTTGATTGCTATTCGTGATGACAAGAAACCTACTCAGAAAGAGATTATTATTGATGTTCCACTTGCTTCTAGATTGGTTTTTAGAGGGTTCAGTTGGCCTATTGCTGCTTATAGAGAGTTGGTGAATGGTGAACTCATTGCCAAGGATGTCTAAGTTTCTTTTGTTTACAACAAGGTTCAATTCAAACTCTTTTTTAAGTTTTTGTTTTATTGTATGAAATTTTTATTATTCAATTGCTAATTTAGTTATTGAGATTGAGTAAATATCTATATTGGTCAAATTGTACTATTGTATCAATTTATTCTTCACCTTATTGATATTCCAAAATGATATCTGAAATTGCAATATCTAAGTTATTTGAGATTGAAAATTTTAGATCATGCTATTTTAGTATTTTTTTTAACCATTCAATTTAGTACTATAATTGTCAAACATAAACTAATCTGGGTGAGAATTTTTTAATTCAATTAAATTTTGTTATTTTTAGGAACTAAGTTAATAGTGTATTGCAATTGTGAGGACTGAATTGGTGACTTTATGTTGTTTGTGTATTGTTTATGGTGATTTTCAGACAAAAGAGGATGATATTGATCAAGGATGGAGGAAGGGTGATTATGAGAGGAGGGTGCTTTTAATGTTGACTCATTGTGTGGATGGATCTTATAATATTTATGCGCTCATATTGTAAATTTGAACTAGTTAATGTAATATGTGAAACTGCAATCAAACTGATGAGTTTTTTGTTCCTTTTTTACTCAAATGTGGACTTGGTTATGACTAAGTATGTGAAGTTGATTGAGTAGTTATGATGACATTCCACAAATTAATAAGCTCTACCCTTTCATTTTTTTTTTCTTCATGAAAATGGTCAATATAGCTAGTACAAAAAAAAAGCAAGGAGAGGAGTGATTTAAGGGATATATTTTGGTGACATAAAGTGAAAAGAAATATGATAAGGGGTTTTGTTAACTAGTGTCCCGGTGCACTCTTTAAAACATTTTAAACTAAAAAATTATTCATTAAAAAAGTCAAATAGTTCAATTTTCAATACAGACACAAGTTTTGATAAAAAAAAGTTATCATTTAAAAGCTTTAAAAAGTGGCTGGAAGCATTCGATAAAATTTCTCATATGATAACATTCATTTAAGGGATATCTCTATACCATTATATAAAGGTAACTCCAAAGTTAACCGTCAGTTAACAATTATTTTATCGGACCAATTTTTTGGGCAAAATTACCCTTAATAGTTCAATTCTTTTTCAAATTTAAATCTAATTGTATGCTTAAATTATAGCAAATTTAAAAACTAATTATCTTTTGCTTGAACACTTTTTTTCTACAAATTTTCCATAACAATCTAATATATTTTTTTTTAAAATTTAAATGTATAAACAACGTAAAATATATAAATGCAACAAAGTTTAATATAAAAATGCAAATATACGAGCATTATATTATATTATATTATATAGACAAAAACAAAAAGGAAACCGTAATAAACATATATAAGGAGCTCTAAAAGGGAAGAGTGAGATATAAAACCAAAAGCAATAAAGCTGAGAGTAAGAAATTGAAAATGGAAATACAAGACCAAAGTGATGATATTTTTTTTTGAAGAGGCTAAAATGAAATATATTACCACATAAGAGCGTTAATCCTCGCACAAGGAGTGACGAGGAAAAACGGCAAAGTCTGTACAAAATTTACCAAGGGAAACAAATTAAAAAAGAGATTACAAAGAA
>Ga0315914_1010498_pt1 | contig 11482 bp, 5 predicted proteins | sample MpolenodulesMG_FD_203920 | JGI IMG/M metagenome (GOLD analysis project Ga0315914, IMG submission 203920) | Medicago polymorpha root nodule microbial communities from Los Angeles, California, United States - elongated nodules | ecosystem: Host-associated > Plants > Roots > Nodule | place: USA... | reverse complement strand
TTATAAGCTACTCTTTTGCACTAATTTTATAGGTGACAGTACTTTTGGCACCTCCTTATTTGTTTCTTATAAGCTACTCTTTCACACATTTTATTTACAGAAAATGCTCATTTTTTAAATCTTTTATACAAAATACTAATTTTTTTAATTTCTAAAAGAAAAATGAAACTTAATTATAAAACACAACAAACCCACGTTTATTTTTTTATATTGTTTATATTCAAAAACATTAATTTCTAAATTACAAATATATGCATTCCAAAATTCAATTTTTGGTGTGCATGTTCTTCAAATATCTAACTTGTACAATTGAATATGTGACGACGTCTCACCAATGCTGTTGTCTTTACAAGAAGCCCATAGTAAATCGAGAATAAATTTATTGTATATTCATGAAAATTAAATATTCAGTAGGCATATGTAATTAAATATTCAGTTGTCTTTAATTAATAATGAGTAATATTAAGTGCATAGGAAATATTTTATCATAATGTATCATTGGATTTAATTGAAATAAGAATAATGAAGGGGGTTAAACATAAAACTGATAAGCTGTTATGTGTATATTTTTAAATTGTTATAATATAGAAAATAAGAAAGAAATTGGGAAAATAAGGGGCAGGTCTTTTGAGATGATGAAGTCTGAAAATTGGTGGTAAGATTCAGAGATAATTACTTTGAGGAGGTTGAAAAGACTATTGAGATAATTACTTTGAGGAGGATGAATCAAAAGTGTATTATAGTAATTTCATCCTAGCCATATAGATAAGCCAACACACCAAAATTACGAGAAACTTGAATTCAAATGATGATTCAAAATTTTGAAGGAAAAATATGAGTTTACTGAAAAGCGGGTCAAAATATGATGTTAGAAAATATCTGAAGCACTAAAACTTGATGAAATTTTTTAGAGGGACTAAAGAGAGAAATTTGAAAATTTCATGATGATTGAAAACTTATTTAACCCAATATTATATTATTAGATTTTTTTATTTATTTCTTGGATGATGTCTCCAATTTTGATCACACTCTTTCATATATGAGCTTACATATCATAGAAAACATTTTAATCTAATTCCCTATCTGCTACAAATTGTGTTCCTCGATATGGATCTTAGTTTTACTTAGAGTGGGAGATTTGTAGGTGTACAAGCATTTATTTTTTTGGGGTGTGGGGGAATTGTCTCTAGAAAATTATGTAATTGCTTTGAAAGATTTAGTTCGAGTTGAAGCTCTTAGAGATATAGTTGGAATTGGAAAAGAGAATGGCCTTTCAAATTTTACTGAAAATTCTATATGAAGTCCATTTCTGACATTCTCGAAGAAAAAGATTTATCAAAGGTTAGAACAAAAGTAGATAAGCATGTGTGTTATTTCTATATATGTTAAAAAGATTTATCAAAGATTACAACAAAGGTAAATAAGAATTTCATAAATAGACTTCATAGAATTTCCAATAAAATTTGAAAGACCGGTCTTTATTCCAATTTCAACTGCATCTAGAAGAGCATCAACTCCAACTAAATCCTTCAAAGCAAGAACGTAGTTTTCTAGAGACAATTTCTCCCCTCCCAAAAAAAATATCTTGCCCACCTACAAACCTATCAAAACAAGGGTCATGTTAACCTGTAACCTTAGGACACAAGATAAGGAACTCAAAAGTAGAAATGTTCCCTTAAATTTTATGCATTCTAGTTATTACAAATTCAAAAAGTAAATTGAATGCACACATTCCAACAAAAAGTTACTATGTTAGGTTTCTTATCTTGTGCCTTAAGAGCACAAGTTAACATTTTCCATAAAACAATGATTTATTTGTAGGAAAAGAATTGTAGCAGCTAGGGTACTAGATTAGCATGTTTTTGATATAAGCTCATATGTAGTTATGTACAAGGGAGAGCGATCAAAATCAGATATACCATTCAAGAAATAAATAAAAAATCTAATAAGATATTTTTCACAGAAAGAACATTTTAAATGCTTGGCAGATACAAGCACGTGATAAATTTAAACAAATATATATGCCAAATAATTGTTTTAATGCTTTTAGTTTGACAGAATTTCAAAGTTAGTCCTTTAAATTTTAAAAGTTTTAAATAGATCCTTTTAATAGATAAACTGTATCACCGTTACCCTGCTGTTAGTCTCTATTTAACTGATTTTGTTGTGGTCGTTAAGTTGCTGACTTTAATCAACACGATGCGTTTCAAAGGCTTTAGGTAGTCAAAAGTCAACACATTGTGTTTAATGGTCACAAATGATCATTTATAGGGCTAGAAAGACAACTATTGACAACAAGAACTACCTTTCTAGCCCTATAAATGATCATTTGTGACCATTAAACGCAACGTTTTGACTATATGGATCCTTTAAACACATCGTTTTGATAGCAACTTAACGTCCACATCATCATCAGTTAAACGGGACTGAAACAGAGGTAACAATGAAATAGTTTATCCACTAAAAGGACCTATTTATAACTTTTGAAACTTAAATGACTAACTTAAGAATTCTGTCAAACTAAAATGACCAAAAATGATATTTGCCATATATATATATATATGAGGCAGGATCGTTGACACTAGGTGTAAGGCAAAAGGCTTACACCAAATTTCAACCGTTTAATTTAAATGATCTAACAGTTCAAATTATATCAACATAAGAACAGGTTTAAACGGTTGAGATTTGATGTAAGTCTTGGTATCAACGGATCCTGCCTCTATATATATCAAACACATGATGCACTCAAAATATCACATGTTTTAGAAATTTGTCCCTAAATGCTTTTGACATTTCTGTGTGGTTAATTTTTTCCATTGTTGTACTTACTTTCCCTAAATTTTGTTTACAAATCTGCATGTTCTTGACGAGTGTTAAAGATGCCAATAATTCTTTGGGGTAATATTAAGTGAGTGACTGTATTTTATGATTTACTTTGGTGCCTAAGAGAGGAACTGTAGAGTATGGATAAACTTTTGCATAGTATTTACCATTTTCATGCTCATTCTCATTAATCACATTTTAAGCAAGTTACTGTTAACATTGTCATTTTCACGCTTTAGACAAGTACAGTTGTCACTTCTTTTCTCTCGCACTCCTTGTTATGATGTTTCTATCCTTTTCATATAGAAAAAATATTCATGTCAGCTTGTGGATATAGCGAAAATCTTCAGAGCTGTGAAACATGCACTTATTCTTTCCACACACATACTTTAAACAAGCTTTCTTTTGATGTTATAATATCTGCATTATCTTTGTGTGATTGTGCAGGTTAACCCAGTTAATGATATTGATAAGATATTAGATTGTGAGATGCAACTCACTATTGATGGCAAAACCATATCTTGTTGAATGGAAGGGATGGCGAATCAATATCTTGTTAATTGGATGGGACTATCGTATATGCATTGCAGATGGTAAATTTATTGAAACTCATCTACTGTTCTATATTACTTTCAACTTCTATGGTGTCTTGTGAATATTATAACATATATAATTTTCCTTTTGCCTAATAAATTTACTGATAAAAAATATATATATTTATTCGCAATCTCAACTTTTTTATTATTGTATCGGTACAACTTTCGGTTTTGAGTATTACATACGATTTTCACTTAGTTTTGGTTTTTTTGCCAAGATTTTAGATGTGAAGGAATTGGTTTATAAGATTTGTTTCCCTAAGTAAGTGGTTTTGATTTTTTGGGAGACATCTCGTTCACCTTGGAATTCTGCTCTTTACCCAAACGGTTTTGCTAATTTGAAAAGTAAATGATCAAAATACCCCTACACATGTTAACTCACGCTAGTGCAAATGTCAACGTAAGTTAACACACGCCGCGTGAGTTAACTCACACTAGTGTTAATCTCTACGTGACTTAACTCTCGCAGGAATTAACACCTGCGTGAGTTAACTCACGCTGATACAATGCATTCACTTTTTTGCACTATGTGCATATGTGTGGGTGGGGTTAAGTCATTAATAAAATAGTATGATATGATATATGTGACTACCATGTTTGACTTGATTTTAATAAAATAAAGTGATGGTCTTGTTTGTTGTCAGCATAGCAGGTAAATAAGACAATTCAAAATAGTCTTATCAAAGAAAGCAAAAAGATGTATATGAATGAAGTCACGTGCATCATGTATATGTAAAAAAGTGAAAGAAATCATGACTTTACTACCAAGTGAAATCATGTAAATGTGCCAGAAAGTGAAAAAAATGAATGGTTGGTTATCAATGTCACGAGTTAACTCACGTAGGGGTAATTTGGTCATTTACTTTGAGAATGAGCAAAACTGTTTGGATAAAGAGGAGAATTCTTCACCTTGTCTATATCTATGAGTGGGTGGTGTAAACCACTTCTCTGCCGAGGCCAGTAGCTTTTTGTGTGGAGGTCTTGTTTGGGTGTCAATGATGAGCGGAGTGCTTGGGTTTATTTCGTGATCTTATGTGTCTTGGTTCTTTGGTGGAGTTGGCTTGGTTCATTCTCCCTTTATAAGATTTGTTTCTCTAAGTGGTTTTTTGTTTTAGTGTTCTTTGTGTTGATGGTGTTTTACTTTTCGCTTGTGGTGTTATAGAAGTTCTTGTTGGATGGGTCTTTTCGGTCACCCTTGATGTGCCATCACTTTTTGTACATGGTTCTTCATCCTTTTTTCATATATATATATATATAGCTGTAACAACCAAACAACAATCAATTTTTTTTTAAGGGTTACTCATTGATATAGGATAACATAGGAATTTACATTGATAATACCACGTACTTCAAAGTTATACATTTGATAAGTCATAGGTGCATCATGATTAAGGGATTGCATAAAGTTGCTCCCATAAAGTTTACAAAAAAATTAATTACAAGAGTAACATTTTAGGCTAACCATGGATATCAAACTTCCTTTGCCTTTACCCTTGCTTGTCCGTTCATATGTAAAACATGAAATTATAAGGGGTGTGTGTAGCATTCCCCAATGTTTATGTAGTGTCAAGTATTTGTATATGTGTTCTCACTTGTTTTTCAGAAAATCAATTAGAATAAAATTAAAATTAGGAAGAGGTGTAATATAGTAATTTCATCCTAGCCTTGTAGATATATCAAGCCAACACACAAAAATTAAGAGACACTTTCTATTTCTCCTCTCCCAAACCTCAAGTACGGATCGGAAAAGTTTAAGAAGAAATAGAAAGTTCCTCGTAATTTTTGTGTGTTGGCTTGTTATATCTATATGACTAGGATGAAATTACTACATTATCCTTTTTCTAATCTTAATTTTATTCTAATTAATTTTTTGAAAAAAACAAGTGAGAGCACATATAACAATACAAAGGCACGATAGTTTCAGTAAACCCTAATTCACAAATCATAGAACAAATTGTGAAAGAATAAAATTACCTTTGTGGGGGAGAGTGAGTGACGAAGAGGGTGAGTGACGGAGGTTCCGGCGTGTGTGACGGAGGTTCCAGAAGTGGGTGAGAGAGTGAGTGAGCTTGTGTGGGATTGTGCATGACGACGGTGGTTCGATTGAACGAGAGAGAAAGTGAGAAAGGGAAGCTTTGTGCGGTTCGATTGAGATTGAGAAAGAGAGAGAAAGTGAGAAGCTTTATATATAACTATTAATTTAATTAATAATTTAATAATTAATAAATAAAAGAGGGAAATTGATTTACAAAGAAAAGGAGTGAAATTTTTTATTGTGACAAAAAAAAGAGGGAAAAATTCCTAGGTCAGTTGGTCAATAGACCGACTTATATAACTGACTTCTTAAGTCAGTTAGTCAACCTAACGACTTAAGGAATTAATTATAAATATTTTTTTTCATTATTCTATCAACCTTAAGTCGGGTAACCTTATAACCGACTTAAGAAAGTTTGACAGAATTGCGAAACTGCTACCACATCACTTCTTAAGACGGGTGGCAGCGCGAACCGACTTAAGCACGATTCTAAAAAGTGTTTTTTGTATTAGTGACACTTGTTTATTTTTACGGTCTTAGTTGAAATTTCAACTTCTAAACTTCGCGCTAGATCATATTTGATCTCCATGATACGTTGCATTGCTTCTCACTCTAATTTGGTTTTCATATTTTTTTTTATGATAACTGAGATCTGAAAAGCTATGAAGCATCGACACTGAGACTACACGCCGACACCACTAATAATTTGAGAAAATGACAATGGAACGTAAAGTATCGAACAATGACTTTGTTAGACACGTTTTTTGTTAGAAGTGTCGGTGTTTCAAAGCTGAAAAGTGAAAACCATTGTTGTTATTGATATTTGTTTTGTTTATTAATTGAAATTATTTTCTTAAAACTCATTTGAAAATTTGGTGTATGGATTTTGGTTACTGTATAGGGTTTACAACTATTTGTGATTTTTAGGTACATTGCTTGCTTATCAGGAATTCTGGAATCAGTTGGATGTTGATATTCATGTTGGATTGTTTGTAAGTGAAACTTTTGACAAGTTGTTTTTTTTAATAATATTAGTTTTATTTTGGAAGTTTTATTTTGGTTCTAGAAATGAAGATTGAAAATCATTGAAATTTTAAACATTGAATAAAGAAGGCAATTGATACCGTGCGTAGTTTGGATTAGTTTTTGATTTGTCATGCTTATCAAATTTGATGAGAATTTTTTTGAAGTTGTATCAAAGTCTTACATTGGACTTTTTTTTTTGGCGTTGCTCGATGCAAAAAAATATGTTTTGACACTCTCATCCTTTAAGCTATCTTTTTGGATGAGATTCAAACTCATTTAGGGAATTTGATTCATAACTTACAAAAAGGCATCAAAAGCATATAGTAGGGGTGGGCAATGGACAAGTTCGAACATGTTATACTTGTCCCTCACTCAACTCTAAATTTTTATCAGGTTATTATGTAAATCCAAAATTGTCCCCAAAATTGAACTGACATGTTTCTCTACATGTCAAATTAAGATCAGATCTATTAAGACAAAAGAGGGTTGTCCACAAGGATAATTTCAACAAAATTATAAGTATATATAACATTAAGAAAGATAACATATAAGTATATACAACATTAATAAACCATATAATTGAACTATATAATTGAATAATCACTATGAAAAAATTATCCTCGTGAATAGGGATAACAATTAGGGGGGACAAGTGAGTAAGGGACGAGTTACACCCGTTGTCTTAGGGTTCCACTTTATATGTTTGAATAAGTTTAGTGTTGTCTTGCCGTTTTTTTTTTGCCCTTTAATAAGATTCATCCTTGGTTTGATTTGAAATCAAAATGAATTTCATTTTGTCAAAAGCATGTACTTGTTCATTTATATTGTGCACTTACTTGCAAATATGATTGTGTATTTATCTCATGCATGTGTTTGATATATATGTTTTCATATATTTAAATGCACGTACTTGTGTTTGTATCTATCAAAGCATTTAAAATGTTCTTTTGGGTGAAAAATACAGGGTTAAATGAGTTTTTTGTTCATGTAAATATCTCAAATTTTATGTTTAGTCCATATAAATATTTTCGGCAAGTTATGGTCCCCCAATATATTATTTTTCGTCACGACTTTTGATCCTTATTCTTAAGTCAAATCATGTGTATTCTTCACATTTTTAAATGATTTTTTACATAGATGTTTAAAATATTGGCTTAATTGTACCTTTCCCCCTATCTTTTGTCTATTGTGCGATTTTGCACCCCATGTTTTTAAACGAGCGATTTTGCACCCCATATTTTTAAACGAGCGATTTTGCACCTCATCCTTTTCCCCTTTCTGGTTTGAAGGTCCCCCATGTATTTTAGTGATGGTGTGTTTGATTTTGATGATGTGTCTTCATTTAATTTTTGCCATGTGTGTAAATGAAGACACATCATCAAAATCAAACACATCATCACTAAAACACGTGGGGGCTTTCAAACCAGAAAGAGGGAAAACGATGGGGTGCAAAATCGCTCGTTTAAAAACATTGGGTGCAAAATCGCACAATTGGCAAAAGATATGAGGGAAAAGTGCAATTAAGCCTAAAATATTATAACAATATCTACCACAAAAAGTTAGCATTTTTTAACAAGATACAATTTTTTTTTTGAACAAGCAAGATACAAATTTTTAAGTGCTGATTACTTAAAAATTCATATTTAATTCATCTATTGTGAAAAAAAGTAAACTTTTTCATGAGGTATTTCCATATTGTACTACACTGACTTGAAATAGTAAATCAAAATTTTGGAGGATACGTGAGTTTACTTAAAATTATGAACAAATATGGTAATGGAAAATATCTCTGGTACTTAAACTTGATGAAAATTTTTAGAGGGGCCAAAAAGTGAAATTTAAAAATTTATTGGAACCAAAAACTTGTTTAACCCAAAAATATATTATTAGATTTATTTATTTATTTTTTAATGATTTCTTTGATTTTACTTAGAGTAGGGGTATGTAGGTGTGCAAGGTTTTTTTTATGGGAGGGGGGATTGTCTCTAGATAACTGTAAGTTACTTATTTGAAGAACTTCTTTGGACTTGAAGTTCTTATAGACCCAACTGGAATTGAAAAAGATAAAAATCTTACGAATCTTGCTGAAAATTGTATGAAGTCCATAAATGACAATTTTGAAGAAAAATATTTCTCAAAGATTTCAACATTTATAGAAAAACTATACATTCTTATGGGTGATTTTCGAATAAGCAAAACTCAAGCAAGTGACATTTTTTGGAAGCTGCTTGGCTTCTTTACTTGCAAAAGGTTGGTATTCAGAGATGCTATCTGGTAGTAAGGATTATACTCTTTCTTATATGAATATAATTTTCATTGTCTCTGAAATAATTGAAGAATTTTCATGGAAAACTAGTGATTGACTTTCGTTATTTTGATTCAATTAAAGATTTTTTTTTGCTAAAGTTGTTTCATATTATGAACTAATCAAACATCTTGCCACTAAAAATGGTTCGGGTAAAATGAAAGAGAGATCAAAATGAAAAACACCATTCATATGCGTACGTCCTTTCTCCCCTTTGATCCATGAATTTGTAACAATTTCATGTAGGCACGACATGATGAGCCGACTGCCCATTTAACACCCGCCTCCTATTGTTGTGAAGATATATTTTCGGATCCATCCATGCCCCTCGGAGTGCAACACTTGAGCATAGGCATCTCTGGTATCAGATCTGAAATTAGATTTTATTAGATATCTTCTTCCATATTCTCCAATGCTAGAAAAGGTGATTGTGGAACCTGATGTAAAGATCAGACCTGAACTTATTACGTAGAAAAAAGGAGTATTTATGTAAGAAAGCTTTATGCACATTCATAGTTTAAAATAACAACGTATAGTCTTTTGCTTTTATTGGCTACAACTAATTTCTCTTCCTCTCAAAAAAAAAAATTAATTTCTCTTCTTTCCAGTTGTAGGTTCCTTATCCATACAAGTTTTTTCACCGTGCTTGTCCAGTTTTGTTTCTCCTCTGTGACTATTCATTTTTATTTGATGTTTCATGTTTCTTCAATTAGTTATTTCTCCAAAGTACCAAACTCATTTCCAATACATTTACCAGATTTACAGCAGTAGATTTGACTATATTTTATGTCTTATACGAATGACTAGGAGATGCTGTTTCCAAATTCATTATTCCCTGCATTTGCAATAGCTCATATGGTACAAAATACCAAACACTAAACCATGCCTATAATTTCAATTAATGGTTCACAGTCATTGTCATTTCAATTTTTCTCTAACTATAACTGCTTGTTAAAATGTTTATTCAAATTAACGTAGTTTTATCTGAGTTGTGTGTTTAATCATGTCTTAGGGTTTCACTTTATATTTTTGAATAAGATTAGTATTTTGTTGCTGTTCTATTTCCTTTTTATGTTTGTAACCGACGAGACTCTAATTTATTTGCATGAGATATTTTGTTTTAAGATGTGTTATGTTTGCTTTAAAATCAAAATAAATTATATTTTGTCAAAAGCATGTACTTGGGCATTTATATTTTACGCTATGCTTGCAAATATGATCGTGTATTTATCTTGTGGACTTGTTTGATATATATGTTTTCATTTTTTTTTTGGTGTTGCCCGGGGTTTGATCTCCGACCTTACATATATTATGTATTGTCCATACCATCTGAGCTAATTAAGCTTACAAGGACATATATATGTTTTCATTTAAATGCATGTGCTTGAGTTTGTATCTCTCAAGCATTTAAAATATTCTTTTGGTGAAAAATATATATAGGGTTAATTAAGTTTTTGATCGTTGCATGATCGCTACAAATTAAATATCTCAAATTTTGATTTTTGTCCCAATAAATATTTTTGGAAAGTTATGGTCCCCTAAATATTTTTCGTCCGTCTCTGTTTTTAAGTCAACTTTTGTGTATCCTTCATATTTTTTAAATAAATTTTTAAGGAAATGTTTAGAATATTATAACACTCTCTAGCACAACAATTTAGTTTTTTCTAACAAAATATGATTTAAATATTGATATTTAAGAGTTAATAACTTAAAAATTCATATTTAATTCATCCCTTGTTAAAACTATTAAACTTTTTTAAGATAGATTTTTATATTGCAATAAACACGAATTCAAATGATAATTTAAAATTTTGAAGAAAAATATGAGTTTAGTTAAAATCGGAGACAAAAAACGATGTCAGAAAATATTTGGACTAAAATTTGATGAAATTTTTAGAGGGGCTAAAGAGAGAAATTTAAAAATTTCATAGTGATCGAAAACTTATTTAACCCAAAATTATATTATTAGATTATTTATTTATTTCTTGAATGGTTTCTCCAATTTTGATCACACTCTTTCATATATGAGCTTATATATCATAATAAATATTTTGATCTAATATCCTAGCCGTTACAAATGTTGTTCCTCGATATGGATCTTAGTTTTACTTAGAGTGGGAGATTTGTAGGAGTACAAGAATATATTCTTTTTTGGGTTGCAGAGCATTGTCTCTAGAAAACTATTTTATTGCTTTGATGGACATGAAGCTCTTATAGTTGGAGTTGGAAAAAGAATGATCTTTCAAAATTTACTGGAAATTCTATGAAGTCCATCTATTGTTGTAACCTTTGATAAATCTTTTTCTTCAAAAATGTCATAGGTAGACTTCATAGAATTTCCAACAAAATTTAAAAGACCAGACTTTATTCCAATTCCAATTGCATCTATAAGAGCATCAACTCCAACAAAATCCTTTAAAGCAAGAACATAGTTTTCTAGAGACAATTTCCCCCTCCCAAAAAAAAAAAATCTTGCACACCTACAAACCTATCACTATAAATAAAACAATGATTTATTTTCAGGAAAAGAATATTAGCAGCTAGGGTAATAGATTAACATGTTTATGATATAAGCTCATATATACAAGGAAGAGAGATCAAAATCAGAGATATTCAAGAAGTAAATAAAAAATCTAATAAGATATATTTCACAAAAAAGAGCAATTTAAATGCCTGGCTGATCAAGCACATGATGAA
>Ga0315914_1010497_pt1 | contig 11482 bp, 8 predicted proteins | sample MpolenodulesMG_FD_203920 | JGI IMG/M metagenome (GOLD analysis project Ga0315914, IMG submission 203920) | Medicago polymorpha root nodule microbial communities from Los Angeles, California, United States - elongated nodules | ecosystem: Host-associated > Plants > Roots > Nodule | place: USA... | reverse complement strand
ATATCAATTTTGGAAGCAAAAATATATCAATCAAAATGGAAGTGGCTTAGTGGTGAAAATTGTAAAGTGTAATCATATGGTACCCGGTTCGATTCCTTGCAAAACCTTTTTTTCATAAAATTTATTCAGACCCACAAAAAGGGCGGAATTAGGGTTAGGTCAGACTGTCTAACATTTATATATATAAAGATTAAGATTTGTATTTATTCATTCATTTTATTGTGCCTATAACAACCAAACTCACCCCCTTCTCAAACCACACATATACAATATAACTGTACTCCTTGTTGATTAAAACTATGCATATTATTCAACGTTTCAAAAGAAAAATATTCTACGGTTTTCACAAGCTATCAAAGGCCAATTTAATAGTTCCCATCACTCGGATTTCTTTTTAATAGTTCCCTACAAAAAAAATTTAATTAGAGTGATATCTCATATATAGTATGGAAAAATTTACCATTGCTTCCCTTGTATTAGTTCTCCTTGTTATGACAATTTTCGATGGTACTGAGGCTGCAAGAAGAGGTCTTCTAGATTACCCACTTGTACGGTTATATAATGACGAAAATTGCAATATCGAAGATAGACAAGCCAAAATATGTAATGATCCTCGTATTTGTTTGGAAGATTTTATGCGTTGTTTGTGTTGTGATTTTCATAAATATGAAACCCCTTGGTCCCCTACTATTCCATGATTACAAGCCATATGTTTATCATATATATTGTGGGTAAGTAATGCCAAATTCTTGAGTTATGTATTGTATTAGTTTACTATGAATGTTGCATAAACGTTCTCTAAGTCTTATGACTTTCTTTGCCTTGTTGAGCCATTGAGACCCAATTCGCTGAATACAGGAAAAACAATCAATTGTTATGGGGCAGGGAGTAATTGGCACCCGTAAAAACATGTTAATAATTGTCGGATACCTTAAAATCACTTGGTTGAAAATTTGCTTGTCAACCTTGATGATCTAGGTTGGATACTCTAACACAATAAAAAAATAAAAAACAACGCTAAGGTTTTGGTCAAACAAAGTAAATACCCAGATAAGATAATCTTTTATATTACTTGCAATAGAGTACAATTTTTCTAATCATGTTCTTTCTTACTCATTCAAACAACAAGCTACATAATTTATGGTAATCCCTTTCATATTAAATAAGTGACTAGCTAGTAGAAATTAGAATCCATTATGCATGCTCAGAAACTAATTAACATGCCTTCCCAAGTGAAACTGGTGGATCAGAGAAGGAACCAGAGAGAATTTGGTTAGCAATCCATTCATTTGCTGCTTGGGAGTAGTGTATACCATCCCAGCTGATATATTTAGAGGGATCATCACATGCAAAGCCATAAACTGTTCCATTTATTATGGCCTTCTTCCCACAATAATGTATTTCGTTACCTTGGTAACTTCCACAACAAAATTCCAATGGATTCACAAAACCTGCCACAAATCATGCAAGCATAAAAGTTAAAACTTAATTGTGCACATTCAATAAGCAATTGATAATTTAAAGATAACAAAAACTTAATTGAACATTACCCTGGCTCCTTGCATTGCTGATAAGTGTATATTTGACTGTGTAAACATCAACATATGTAAATTTGGCTAATGGAAACATTCTCCTTAGCTGAAACACTTGGTCTTTTAGCTGCCTATTATATTCCTGAGCAAGCTCGTTGTGAGGTTTAACACAGCCATTGGCATCCAAGTTACCCTTCTCCTTCTTGTGTGGATAAAAGAAGTAATAATAAGGTATACATCCAATAGGACCTGTATTGTGAATCCAAAACACTCTTGCCCCTTCATTGTATAATTTCTAAATATAGTAATGACAAGTATTAGTTCTAGAACCAAATTGCTATATAATAATTGGATTGGATGGTTCAATTGGTTTTATCGACTCAACCATGATTGAACCAGATGACAAGTGTTGAAAAAGGAAAAAATAATGAAAATCAATTAAACCAATACCGGTTCAACTTGGTTCAATCATACTACAATGTAACTGGAATCAAACCAATTGCCAAACTTGATAATAATGCATCAACAAGGCTTAAATTTCTTTGGTGGTTGCTAATTATTACCTGTACTGCTTGGGAGAATTGGCTCAAGATATCAGGAATTGACCTTCTAACTTCTTCCTCTGAAGAGTTCGGCTTCTGCAGACCATAGCCAATATCATTTTGTCCAATATCAATGGTGTAAATGGCTTTTGAGAAATCTTCACTCCTTGGAAGACCACTTCTCAGAGGTGGTTCTGTCCCTATAAATAACATCACATAGGTTCAGTTTTTCACCATTCACTTCTTTTTCATGTCACAAAAATTGCAAATAATAAACAAAAAGGAGAATGCAAATTTGATGAGAAATTTACTGCTATTAGAGAGTTGATTGAAGAGAATCTCAGTGTGTGATTTGAACAAAATAAACTGAGATACTTGAAGACCAAGATAGGTTAAACCGGCAATGATGGGACGAATCGGTGCGGATGCAACTGCAAAGTTAGCTCCATGCCTCTAATTTGATCCAACTGAATTCAAGTATGAGCTTAGATATGGTAGCTCCAATTCTTCACCTGCATACAAAAAAAATTGTATTAATAAACATAGATATAAGGTCGCTAAGCTTCACTTCTGTAGTTGCATATGTCCAGAAAATAAATAGATATAGTGACATACATTTACAAATATATCTAGAATTGTATAATATAACCAATAACCAACTTCATATAGTCCAATCAAATGTGAATTAGCTAGCATGGTAGCAATGAATGATATTTGGTCCAATATTGATAAACAACTTTTTTAAGCCTTTAAAGAATAACGGTTTCTCAAATAAGTGCTTATGTATAAGCTATTTTGATAACACAATATTATAAGGTGTTTCCTTAAATTCATTCTAATAGCCTAACAAGTGCTTATGAAAGTAAATTGAAAATAACTTATGAACATGTTGATGCAAGCAAAAAATAAAACTTAATCAAACAAATTTGTTTTAGATGGATGTGATAATGTTTAACTTACTGATAAAATCTATAATGAGATGACCATCACAAACTCTTCCTGAGGTGCTTCCAAAGAAGCTTATACCATTAAGAGGCTCAACAGCTGTTGTTGTTGCATATTCAGCTCCAGTATCTGAATTGGAGTCACCAAAATTATATATTGTTGGGTGCACACATTTCTGAGTTACATGCCACACACAAATTGAAAAGGCAAAGTGGGTAAATTAGTGCCATAGTATTCATTATTAAAGAGGTGGTAGCTAGATTTTACTCACCATGTGTGGTGTTAAAATTTTATTTCTATGAGCAGTGTTATTTATAGGGACATAATCAGCTCTTAAAATTTTGGTATTTAAATGTTGTTTCACTCACTATGTGGACAAGTACTTGTTTGGTGGATCCATTTAGGCTCTGGACAAGTACTTTAGGCTATGGTGTAGCATGTGGATGAATGATAATATTTTTGGAAGAATTTTATTAATATTGTCAAATTTACACTTTAGGCTATGGTTCACACGTGGATGGATGGTAATTTTTTTTGAAGAAAAGTACAAAATGTATTTCACCCACTAAACAAGAAAAGTTAAACAAAAATTATAATTTTGTCCCTTAGTTTTTTTTTAGATGGGTAATTTTGTCTAAAGGAAAAGATACATTTAACTAAAATAGAACTTTATAAATATAAAAAAAACTGAATCTATTCTATCAAAATCTTATGAATACAAATACCTATAGATGAAGAGTAAGGAAATATCTGATGGGACATATAGTCCTAATCAACTACACGTGTTATTGATTATACATGTGTGTGTGCGGGTGTGTGCCTCACTCATATTTGTGTGATATTTTCTAAATACACATTTTGAGATAACGAAATGTATTTGTAAATATTCATAGATGACATACTTCTAAAAAACATGCATTTTATATATATATATATATATATATATATATATGAGGCTGCTAACTTACTCCCACCTAAAAACATGAAGGAGTAAGTTAGCAAGCATACTCCCACTTGCATTTTACTAAAAAACCAATTCTATCCACTTAATATTTGATTTAAACAAGGGATAAATTTGTAATTTTCATTTTTAAAAACCAAAATTTATATCCTTGATATATTTGCTATCGCAAAGAGTTCCCCTACGTGGCCTAATTTATTTAATTTTGGTACAGTTTTTTTTATAGTGAAGCCAGCTACATTTTTTTTCGTAAATCCCTCAAAAAAAATAATCCTGAAGTTTAAATTTTGTGGCATAATTAAAACGTGAAGAACCTTATCATTTTTTTAACAAAAAAAAATGTACATTTTTTATGTGGATAAACATATTACATATGTCTTTATTATATGATCTGCAGTGCAAATTCATAAACAAAAAATGCATGTGCAAAGAGTTTTATACCAAAGTGGTTCATAAAATTAAAATAAAAATTCCTTAAAAAAAATTAAAATATAAATGTATAAAAAAGTACTAGTTAATGAAAGATATTATATCACCCATTTACTTCATTCCTCCTTTTACAACATAATAATATAATATTTGTAATTTTACTAACTTGCTAACGAGCAGGGATAATCACGAGAACAAATATTTTTAAATGCGCCTTTGTATTCATTAACTAACATATTTTTTAAAATATGTTTATTTTATTCGTCGATGTCGATTAAGCTACACATATAAGTCCAATATACACATCTAGAAAAATCACTAAATACACTATCAGAAACATGGAGAGTTTTCCGCATCAAGGGAGGGGAAAGATGCACCCTCCATATTTAGGGTTAAGTTCGCATTTGAAGTATTTTTACGTCCTAAAATAGTTATTAAAATAACAAACTCCAATGGGATCAACTATATCCTTTTACAAATTGTTTGGCAATTATATACATATTTACGATAGTATGAGTGCAACTAATTTTAATACTAAACAAAGTTGTACAAAAAACTGTTTGATGCATTATCAAGATTCAAGATCTTGCAGAACTGTTCAAAGTGCAACTTTAGCCAAAGGCAATGCTCGAGTTGAAAAGTAGAAGGCAGTGTCAAAGGCAGCTATTACGGTTGCTTCGTAGGAGCAACTTTAGCCTTTTAATAGAGTCAAAGAAATTCATATCATTATCAAATATTGTGGCCTATTGGCTCCCTGAAGCACAACAATGCTTTCGTTAATGTTCAAACGAAGCTCTAGCATATAGGATCCAGTCAATGCAGAAATTACATAAACAAAGGATCTGGTCAAGAAGTTGCAGCATCTTATCATTAGTAGTGGCCAGTTTTTTTTAAATATCTTCAAACAAACAATTAGCGCGTATTTGTTCGTAATGAATCTAATATGCCATAAACAGAAAACTAAGCCATTAATCAAGATATGTATCATTATGATTGTCTGCTAATTTGATTTATGCAAAACATTTGTGGTTGTCATTCAAATAGATATGAGGATTCAGTTGTTTCATGTTACAATCTTATTGTTCAATACCCTCATAATTTTACCATTTATGTACATGGAAGGATTTACAGCTGTATGTGATGATATATTTTTCTTGTAAGATAGTTCATTTATTAGGTAACACCAATGTTGCATAGGTATGGGTATGGCACCCGGTTCGACGGGGGTAAGAGAATACAACAATTTAAAAAAAATTAAGATACAATTACACAATGAAATCATGAGTTTTGTTATATAATATAACATGAGAGAGCTAAATTTTTCAACTTACAACAAAAACAACACGACAAAAGTTTAAAAATTGAAAATAAGAGTTGGTTACAGCAACGAAAAAATCATATAAATCATATGCACATATAATACTATATCGTATTAATATACAAGATAACCCACAATTTTCACTCACAATAGAAAATGAATAAAAATGGAGTACCGAAAGCGTACACCTAGTACATGAACTTCACCTTTTTACGAGTAGCCAGGCTCCCAAGGATAACACTTGAAATATTTAAATTTAAACTTTGAAAAGTTTCTAAGAAACAAAAACTTGGGTAAACTGTCAAAGTTCAAGGCACTTCTTGTCCAACGAGAGGACATTGCTACAAATGTGTCATGTTATTATTCGATGACATGAAAACCCTAATCAAAGATGAATTAAAAGCTCTCCATGCATGTCTTGGATGCAATGGTTTGCTCACATAGTTGTCTAGAACATTGATCTGCGAAAGAAAGATTACAATCTCAGACGAGAAAAAAAAAAACCGTTTAAATTAAACAACATCTAAAAACTCTCAACACAAAAAAAAAAAAAAGTAAATGACTATTTCAGCCACACCAATTCAGACTATATTACAATCAGAATAATAAACACGAGATGAAAGAAATTTTTTTTAAGAAGAATGAATCAGATAACATGAATAAATAACGAATTGGCAAAATCAATTGAAGAAAGAATTAAAGCAAAGCTATTGAAAGGAAGCAACAGAACAAAACTAAAATTGTAAGAATGTTAAAATTGGAGCCTTTATCATTAAATGGAGAGGTTGCAAAAAAGTAGCAGTTGAACTGTAAACCAAATGTTGCTATATAGAAACGTCTGATGCAAAACAAAAAAGATAGAAAATTCTAACCTTCGAATTTATGAGTCGGATTAATTAAGGAAATCACACTTGTAATATACATGATGGAGGAATGACCAAACAATGAATATTGTTGAAATCGTCATCCTCATCATCAAGCATTGGATCTTCAAAGGTTTCACTAAAGTTGAGTGTGGATCCTGGAGATGAAGTAACCCTACGGTTAGTGGGTGACGAAGCTGGCTGAAATTAGGGCTATCAAAGACTCATAAGTGTGTTATATTTTTGAAAAGTATTAAAATTGCTTCTTAATGTTTGTGAAATAAAAAGATGAAGGTAAATTTAGTTTGAGTGTGGTGATTGGTGAGCATATATATATACACACACTAGATGAAGAAAGTATTTGAATTGCTTCTTAATGTTTGTGAAATAACTATATTATGATGAAGTGTTCATACAGATTGAGATTTTAGCAAGGATAGCAAATTCCTACAGAGTTCATAATAACCATATATATGCATATTAATTCATATATAATCATATAGTAAAAGAACATAGATAAGAAAATCACTACAACCATATCATTAAACTCAAGTCAAAACCCATAATAAAGCCAAACACAATTCATAAGTCGCAAATTCAAACCTTAAGCTATATAGTATTAAGCTTTTAACAAGTACCAAGACATAAACATCGATAATAGTCAAATTCTAAGTATTTAATCTAGAAAATCTTTAAAATTTAATCAGAATATTCCATTTCATCTTCATCTTCATCTTCATCTCCAACTCCATATTCATCATACAAATCAGCAATCACATCATGTAGAGACTTCAGATATGGAGTACCATCAATGTTTCCATTATCCTTCAGATTTTGAATCCGCTCAACAAACCATCTAGCATTCTCTTCAGCCAATTTTGAATTAGCCATGACAAAGACAGCATCATTATAAGTTTTTTGCCACAAAAGTTTCTTCTCTTAACATGGACCTAAACAAATACAAATACAATTAAGATAAGCAATTAAGTACTATGTATTTTATAATTCACATTCAATTTTTTTCATCTTTCCATCTCAAAAGCACTCTGATTAATACACGACACACAAATTTTTGGAGCTCCGGTAGGGACTCCACCAAACTGATGGAACCTCATTACCAGCTGTCATTACGGCAACAGAATAACCCATATCATTCGCCCATTTATCGAAATCATCAAGTTGAATTTCAATCTTAGCCCTTTCTTCAGGATTGACAATCCTTGTTATACAATCATGTAGACCACCTTTAACTTCAATATCATCTCTAAATCCATGGCTATAGTGAAACTGAGGGTTAAGAAAATAGCCTGCTGCATGCAAACGGCCGTGGAGTTGTTCGTCCCATCTTTCATCAATGATCTCCCATAGAGGCATAAAACTAAACAAAAAATAAAAGAAAAAATTGAATTACTTTTACCAGTTCAAACCAAGATATCGAAACAAAAAAATCAATTATAAAAAGGCGTGTCTATTTTTAACCAAATGTCTATTAAATGAATAGCGTGATTCAATTTTGCTAAAAATAAAAATCATATTACAATTAATAAGATAGAAACGTCTGATACAAAACAAAAAAAGATAGATAGAAAGTTCCAACCTTATTCGATTAATCAAAGAAATCACACTCGTAAATATACATGACGGTGGAATAACCAAACAAAGGATATTGTTGAAATCGTCATCCTCATCATCAAGCATTGGATCCTGAGATGAAGAGTGAGATATATGATGAAGATGAAGTAACCCTAGTGGGTGACAGAGCTGACTGACGTGTGAGAGATACAAAATCTGAAATTAGGGGTATCAAAAACTCAAATCAAGTGTGTTATATATTTCTGAAAAGTATTTGAATTGCTTCTTAATGTTTGTGAAATAAAAGGATGAAGGGAAATTCAGTTTGAGTGTGGTGACTGATGAGCATAGCATATATATATATATACTAGATGAAGAAAAAGGGTTGTCAGTGTCGCGGCCGCAGCTGAAAGAAACTAGGGTTTCTTGGTTTCTTTGTTATTGTTCTGAAGTTTTAAGGGCTCATTTTCTTATGACAGTGTTGGGCTCCTCGTATATAATTAAATGGGCCTATAATAATTAATAGTACAGATTTATTTTTTATTTTTTTTTATGAAAGGAATTTTCTATATTGAACAAAAAAAAATATGTATGTATTTTTAAATTTATGTTTGTATCATATGATATATATTATGTTAATTTAGACTTTACTAGATGGTATACATGTACTTATCTACAATCAAGCATTTCATGAATTGTTACATTTCTAATCTTCAACCCAATGTTTATACATGTTCGTATGTTAATTATTATGTTATTATTTTCTATGTTGTCAGGATTTGAATCATGAACCTTTAACTTCTTAACTTCATTTTAAAAAATAAATAAAAAATTAATTAACTTCTTTAATCTCTTAGATCAACCAATTGAGCTACTCATCCACCAATTTGAAAATATTAGGTACTAGTTTTGTATATATTAATTTCTTTTGGGAACTAAATTAAGCTGCAAGAAGATTGTCATGAACTAAATTGGATTTTCCCTCTTTTTAAAATTTCATCTTAATTTCTTTCTAAATTAACATTTCATCAACACTTGCACTTATCATCATAAATTTTACTTTTTGCATATAGTACTTAACGTACAATGGATTGATTATCGCATGATGACCCTAAAAAAAGTATATGGGCGATATTTGCAAAGGAGTATATTTGCCAAAGTGGTCAACATCATAGATGACCAACACCACTAATTGAAGCGGAGGCGCATTGATGGTTTAAAGCGGCAGTGGCAGTGAAGATCGCAACAATGGGACTGAAGGTGAATGGGTGAGGTGATGTGGAACAGAAGGGTGAGAGCCTCTAGTGGATGGAGGGAAATGGGCGGCGGAGGCAGAACTAGAGAGAGGAACACAGAGAGGCAGTGACAATGATGATGATGGGAGGGAGAACAAGGAGTGTGCATGTAGTTCGAATCAGATCGTGGTCCTTTATTATTACGCAAGTGATTTTTTTGTACCTTTTAATCCTGACCATTGGTTTTATTTTTGCCACATGACACACTTCTAGAAAGTGGACATGGATAAATGGAGGCTTCATAAATGGAGGGAAGATGCACTCACCCAAGCAAGCTTCCCATATCAACGACTACCGACTGCAGCAAAGAACTAACTCCACCATCCCCTCGTCGTGAGAACAAGAAGAATCAGGGTGACTCCTAAAAAACCAATACCACAAATAGAACTGGATCATATGAACCAATCCCAAATCATCAAGCATCCCACCAAAAAACACAAGATCATTACAGGCTTTCCTAATAGACCGCACAACAATATGTTAGATCAACTAAAAAAGCATGTCTAACCTTATCTCTCCCAGCTAGCCCTAGGATCCCTTCAAACATTCAGAACAAATAATTCCTATTAAAAACCAACAACCTACCAAGCCACCTAAAATCCTATGCCACAAAGAGCACAAACCACACCCGTTGGGTCAATAATAACACCCCGACTAGACAAATTAGCTCTCGTTGGGATCATATGTAACTTCTAAATGTAGTGTAGGCTTTACAAACACCCTCTACAAGTTTGTACATTTGATCAAAACTCTTAGAAGTCGTGATTGGGGCTGATACAACCCCACAAAACCGGCTTATGAGGTGAGGATTGCCCCCACTTATAAACACATTGTCAGGCCAATTCCTATCCGATGTGGGACTCTTAACATACCCTCTCACGACCAGCACTATTGGGCTTGGTTCGTGAACACAAATGGTGGGTGGCCCGATAACGGAAACCTGATAGCAGGTGGCCCAATGGATCTTGAAGAGGCTCTGATACCATCTTAGAAAACGTGGTTGGGCCTAACACAACCCCACAAAACCGGCTTATGAGGCGATGAATTCCCCCACTTATAAACACATTGTCAGGCCAAATCCTATCCGATGTGGGACTCTTAACAAAAACTAAATAAATTGTCCAAAAGTTGACATTTTGGACATTATAAAATGTCAAAAGGTTAACTTCGGGGTTTTGTCTAATAGATAATTTCTCAATTTGTCCCATCATGTTATCAGTAGCCTATTTCTAATAGTGTATTTGACAGATTTATGATGATTCAAGACTTATTCATGCATTATAAAATTGACATAACATTTAGATGGAATATATGCAATTTTGAGTGGTGCCTTCTCAAAGTGTCCTTCCAAACGGTGGTAATTTGAGAGTAAAATAGGGGATGCAAATTGTGGCACTCGTTAAGTTTTCACTACAAGTTGGGCCTCTAGCAGTTACCATCTTCAAAGTTTTTTTTTTTTTTGGACACACCATCTTAAAAGTATAATCATCAACTTGTGCACTGTCATATATGAGTCCAATGTACACATCCAGAAAAATCACTATATACACTTTCAGAAACATGGAGAGTTTTCTGCATCAAGGGAGGGGAAAGTAGAACCCTCTATATTTAGGTTTAATTTAAATTCCCGTTTGAATTATTTTAACGCCCTAAAACAGTTGTTAAAATTACAAAATCAAATAAGATCAAATATCCTTATAGTAATTTTGGTAATGACATATATATTTACGGTAATGTGAAACTATTTTTAATACTAAAGTGAGCTGTACAAATAATATTGTTTGATATCAAGATTGAAGATCTTGCAGAATTGTTCAAAGTGATAACAATCATTCAAAGGCAATGCTCGCGCTGGAATGGAGAAGACGGTGTCAAAAATGGTGTCGTTAAAATGTTAAGCTGCAAAGGTTGAAAATAAATTCCAAATGCAATGATAATGAAGTCTCTATCATGTTGTGAACTCTATTCTGACCAGGAGATAATAATGTCCAAGAAACTAGATGACACAAAAAAAGCAGTTAGTAT
>Ga0315914_1010495_pt1 | contig 11484 bp, 6 predicted proteins | sample MpolenodulesMG_FD_203920 | JGI IMG/M metagenome (GOLD analysis project Ga0315914, IMG submission 203920) | Medicago polymorpha root nodule microbial communities from Los Angeles, California, United States - elongated nodules | ecosystem: Host-associated > Plants > Roots > Nodule | place: USA... | reverse complement strand
GAGTTGCTCTTCTTGGTGGCGGGAGATAGTGAGAATTAAAGATGGGATAGGCGAGGGTGGGGAGGGGTGGTTTTGTCGTGTGTTAGATGAAGGGTGGGGGACGGGGCTGATATTGATTTTTGGCGTGATTGTTGGTATGGTAATTTTCCGTTGAGTGAGAATTTTAGACGGCTTTATGATTTGGCTGTCAGCAAAGTGGTCACGGTTCGGAAGATGTTCTTGTTGGGTTGCATGATTCTTTGTCTAACAGGTAGTTTTGGTTACCGGATCAGAATGTTGGGTACACGGTCTGTGGTGTGTATGACTTGCTAACATCGCAGGAACAGTCCCATTTGCATCTAAATTTGGAGTTAATTTGGCATAAACATGTTCCTTTGAAAGTCTCTATCTTTGCTTGGCGTCTGCTGAGGGATCGGTTACCTACTAAAGAGAAATTGGCAAACCGCGGGATTATATCTTTGGAGGCGCGGTTGTGTATTGCTGGGTGTGAACATGTCGAGGAAATCAGTCATCTGTTTCTGTCTTGTCCTTCTTTTTGGTGCGTTGTGGCCATTGGTGCAGTCATGACTCGGTGTTGAAGGGGTCGAATCTAAGGTTATTTCAGACCATTTCTTTCAATTTATCCATTATGCAGGTGGTTTGAAATCGCGGCGTTCGTTTTTTCACCTTATATGGCTCCGGTGTGTTTGAGTTTTGTGGAATGATCGGAACGACAAGTTGCTTAGGAACAAACAAAGCTCTCTACCGCAAATGTTAGATAAAGTAAAATCTTATTCCTTATGGTGGTTGAAAGCTAGTAATGCTGTCTTTAGTTTCGGTACTCATAATTGGTGGTCGAACCCGCTCTTATGTATGGGCATCGACTGATTGTTTTGTATTTGTGACTTGACTGTGTTTTTCCGTGATTGCTTTGGCACACCTTGAATTGTTGCAATTACATTGTTGGTGTTAATATAATTCATTTTTGCGTGTTAAAAAAAAGTTATAAATTAATTTTTTTGCTGTGATTATTAACGTGTTTGATGCAATTTGGTTCAGTACAAATCAATTGTGATTTCATAATAATTTTCTTTTTTATTTTGGACATTTATACTATACATAAAAAAAACTATCACTTTCATCTCTTTTGAGTTGGACTTTTTTTTTCAAAAATGCCCTCAATTTTCAATACATATAACAAATAGATAAAAATAAATTTAATATTAAACAAAATATAACAAACACCATATGATTATATATATGTCTGATTTTTTTTCCTTTATCATTTAAAAAATGTAACAAACTAGATGAGTATATTTATAGATACCTTCTTATTATCCCAATTATACCCTTAAACAACTTTTTATATAATAAAGATTGTTGTTAGTGTCATTAAAAAAAAGTATCCAAATTATATTTTTTTGTTACATTTTTGGTGTCATTGAAATAGATAATCATGGTTAGTTTAGTTAGTAATAACTTGAAAGCAACAACATTTATTTTTAGTTTTAATCAAAATCAAAATTTCATAAAAAAAAAACACCGTTCATAATTTTCAAACGTCAGCGCAACAGAAAGAGCGGAAAGTGCCCGTCTTTTCGCTAGTGTTCATAAGTTCAATAAGATAAAAAAAAAAAATCAATTCTTAAATTTTAGAGTGACTGTCATCCTAGATAAGCTTCTTAAATTGGATTGGAAAGAGCTTATTTGTAGGGATCCTTTATCTTGTGTTGGCATTTTTAGGGATTTAATTAGGAGAAATGATATTTGTACAACCAATTTGTGACAACTTTTTAACAACTTTCTCTCTCATACTCACATTATTCTCTTATTCTCTCTCTTCCTTTTTCTCTCTCCATTGTTTTTGACCAATGAAAAAAGAGAAAAAAGAAGTTGTCACAAAAATTGTATCAAATGGTTGTTCAAATATCACTACTCTTTAATTAGAGCTTCAATTATTGGTTGTATTTCTTCTTACAAAGGGAATGCGACTTCTTTTGAGGTTGAGTTAACAACTACTATTACGACTATTGAAATTTGTTTTGATAAAAATTATCGTCGTTTTTAGTTGGAATGTGATTCCTTACTTGTGGTGGTAAGAATGCTCATTCTATTCCATAGGGTTTAAAAAACATGCGCGGAAACGTTTTTTAATTTAGTCGATAAAGAATAAATTTTTACGATTGCTAACCTTTTATATGACCTCATTTCTAAGTGATGAAGGGGCAAACAAAATACACTAATTTAGTTAAAAGAATTTTTTTAATGATTCTAAGTTTAGGAAGGACTTTTCAGAACTCCACAAGTGCTAAAAAATATTTAATTTTTGTAAGAAAAACACAATGTTTATAAATTAAAAAAGATAAAGTCATTTTTTATTTGATACGTTTATAGGGGGAAATATGGCTGATATTATCAAGTTTGTTTATGTTATAATTACCGTACTCTTCATATTTTTCAGTGGAAAGAACACTGACGGTAAACCATTTTTTATATCATTTTCAAATTATTTTCTTTACTTCGCATATAATATTTTATCTCATTTTAGTAACATACTTGTATTCACATTTTCATCACAGGAAAGAATATATGCATTGATGATATTCATTGTCAAAAATATAAGTGCTCGCCTGGTTTATATCCAACGTGTATAAAAGGCTGGTGTGAATGCAAGTGATTAAATTATAACATAGTTTCTATGAATACCAAACCTAAGTGCGCACACAAACATCCTCTTAAATGTTTCATTAGGTGTTATCTGGTTATTGTGTTGGCAACCTATAATTATCTTTTTCTTTCTCTGATTTCATGAACCATGTTGTTATGTATTTGTACTTAAATATAATGGCAATGAAATGAAATAAGTCCAGTAAATGATATTATCTTCATAGGATTCTTGTTTTTTGAGTTGAGAGAAATCGCCATGTCCTATAATTTTGGCATATCCTATTTTCTTTCTAACCCTATCTCGTATCTGAATATAGATGTTGTAGCCATTTTATGATCCGAATTAGTTTTATTTTGATCTCTATTATCAATTGATTTGTGTCTCAACGAATTTCTATTCTCTATTTTTTTCTCCATCATACCATAACTATAGAAAACCTTGGTACTGTCTCAGTATGGTATACAAGAGAATATATTTTTTCTAGTTTCTTTACTTCATCAAATATGCGTTTATGGGTAATGACATGTCATCTTACGTTATTCTTGACATGTTTTTCAGTTATTTTCAGTAGGTTTTACATCAGAATAGAGGGGTATTAGAGCAACTTTTTATGATTTTGGGACATTTGTAATGTTTTCTATATTTGAGTCTCTAATCATATTCTTCCGAAACATAGCAATTTTTGGATGTTTTAATGTAATTAACAAAGAAATCATGCAAACTGGTAAAGCAAGACATTTGAAGATTTTGGGAAGATCAAAGAATGAAGATTCAAGAGGCCTCAAAAGGTATTACATAGGGAGAACTTTTGTTCCCAAATTTGAAGACACCTTTTGAAAGCAAACACCCAAAAAACAAAGAAATAGTCGTTTCAGCATCTGGACTGCACTCACATGCGTTTGGCACGCATTTCTGGGTGTCTAACACATGCTCAAGCGCCTGGTGCATGGTTCTAGGTGTCTGGCACCTGAATCTCCTCTCACATGCGTCTAGTGTGTGCTCCGGGTGCCTAGCGCCTGTGTCTTGCGGGTAAAAACTAAATTTTGTTACTTTTTTGTGGAAAAATGCTGGTTTTTGAGCCCAACTTCAGGTGAAAACTTTCCTTATAAATACCACACCTCTCATTCATAATTTCTCATTTGTAACCAAGCGGTTTGCTTAAAAGGAGGAGTTTCTCTCCTCACTCCATGTTTCTCTAGGGTATGTTTTATTTTTTTTGGTAATTTGTCTTTAGTTACCATGTGTAACTAAATCTTTTTAGGCTAGGGTTCTAAGATGAACCTCTATTATGGTTGTTGGATAATTTATTTAATTTAAAGTCTTTATTCAGTTATTTTCTTTACGCTATTTAATTTTACTGTCGTGCGTAAGATTTGTCTTGTCTGAAGCATAACCCTGATACATAGGCACTTAGGGAAGTGACATACCTAATATTTATGTATATATGTCTTAAACAGAAACTAACTAATAAGTAACTAGGGAAAAAATCTATATAGCAGAACCTTGAGATAAAAGTAGTTAGGGAGGTGACATTACCTAATATTGGTGCAAAACAATTCCAATCAGGAAGTAACTAGTTAGTACCTAGGGAAACATGTGACTTCACAACTTAAATCAACCCAATAACTTCATTGTCCTCGAAGCTTGGTAGGGTAGATGCTGATAGGGCTGCCCGTTTGTAGAAATACCGAGAGAGAGTGTGTGTGTGTTATGTACTTCTAAGATTCATAAATGAGGGAACCTTTATGAGCATTGGGTCCACAACATTTGGAATTTAGGAACTTTAATTAAAGTCTATGTTTCAACTCTGAGAGGGTAAGACCCCACACGTACCAACTAGAGGGGTCAGCTGTTGCAACTCGACAGCTAGAGGGGAATGAACCTATATCTTTGAGAGAATAAGGCCCCACACATACATACCCGTGTGATTAGCAGGTGCAACTCGACAACTGATAGCTAGTAAAACCCCATGAACTCATCACTTAGATAAATAACGATAAATATCATGAATAAGACTTGATTGTTATGTAATTCCAACAATTAAATAGAGGGGATTCGAAGAATCCTAACCGCCGTTAACATTTTGATATCAGAACAGGTAAACATTGCTCTGTTACAATCAGATTAGATTCCAAATCTCTAAACCGTTATCTTTTATTTATTTTAATTGTTCTCACATAAGTAACACAAATTGTTTGGTTGAAACTATAATCCATGTGGATACGATACTCTACTTATTACTTTATTACATGATAAATGATTTCGTACACTTGCCTAAATCCGACCATCAAGTTTTATTGCCTTTAGGTTTGGTTGAGAATCGTCTAGTTTTGTATATTGTGTTAAGAATTATTGATAATTGATTGTATTAAGATTTGGCAATTGAATCTCTCAATTCAATAGTAAATCTTATTGTATTATTCATTACTTTAATTTTTGTTATTGTTATCAAGCACGAATCCAATTAGTCAAACTCGTTTTCAAACGCGCTTTCGCTAAACTCTCAATATTTTTTTAAAACGCTATTTACCCCCTCCCTCTAGCCTGTATTCTAACTTGCCATATAGACCAACAATTATAACTTACCTTAGGTAAAAGGTGGTTATATTTGGAAAAGTATAGTTAGATTGGAGTTAGGTTTCTACTATTTTTTTTTTCTTTCAGCATTTCAACTTTTACCAAGCAATTTTGCCTTAATCAAATCCAAATAGGTGTAAAGGGAATCGTAAATTTTTGTGCGGGCACCAATTTTTGCAGTGTTTTTCCTTCATTTTTTCCTTTTATTTTAGAGGCTTATTTTTTACGATTCTCATGTTTCTTTTATTCTCTTGTACCCAACCCTGAACTTAGAATTTTGTTAGTTCTAGAAGCAAATCTAAACTTAATTTCAGTCTTATGAGAACATTTCAATTCATCTACCTAAGTCCATTAAGGTGCTACTAGAAAAAGTAAAATTAGAGAGGAAAATTAGCAACGGAAAAAGTAAAACTCCTCATTAAATTCCTCGTCGCAGAATATAGTGACGGAATTAGAGATAGATTTCACGTTTTTCCTTTAAATTTCCCTCACTAATTTATTTTTTGAGTAAGGTAAAAAATTTAAAATTAAAATTAAGATTTATAATTCAAAGGTATTATAATTCAAAGGGTGGCTTGAACAAGGCTATATTTATAAAATAAAAAAAATTGTTAATGTGTGTATGTACAACTATTTTATTTTTGACAAAAACAAAACGATATTCATTCATTCAAATTGATATAGTACGTCAGATATAAACATCGCTAAAAACGTAAAGGGTGAATTTGCGAACAGACTCACAATACCCAAGTTAATAGCATACAACGACAAAATGCCTACAAATAATATGATAAAATCTAAGTCACCGAAATCCTCATGCTTTCGGATCGGCAATGTTGATGCCCAAATCATTGATTGAATTTGTAATTGACTGATGTCGATCTTTCAGTAGGAACTAAACGAACAATACGACAGACGCGAAATCAAACGCCACACAAGACGACGAACAACACAACGCCGCACTTAGACGACGAAATCACAAAAAACACAAAAGGAAAAACTTGATATATGTGAAAACCACTTATTTAGATTGAAAAGAAAAGGGGAAACAAGATGTAGATGGGTGATTGTAGGTCAAAAAATGACCTAAATTCACCCCTCCTCGATGAACGAAGGAGAAAGAAAATTTAGAGAGAAGTTGGAGTTTCTGTCACTAAAAAAAACTAGGGTCATTAAATAGGTAGAATAGTTGAAGGGGTTCCACATGTACAACTAATAAGCATGTAAAAATCAGTGTAAATTCAGAAAATAAACACGCGGATGAAATCATTCCTCAAGAAGCAAAAAGTACATCATGAAAGTAGAGTATAACATATATTCAAATAGTATATATCACTTAAATTTAAATAATTTCTCGACAACAAAATTTAAAAATAAGATGCTTCTTTAAAATATAGGAAAATTACCCATTGGATTGATTGACCTGTGGAGTAACTTGTCCTTTAATACATGCCTTTTCATCAATCAAATTATGCACCATTAGCAATCAAAATATACACCATTAGCAATCATGAAAGGTTATAAAATAGCGGATATCTGCTCAATAAAGAATAAATTTTTACGATTGCTAACCTTTTATATGACCTCCTTTCTAAGTGATGAAGGGACAAACAAAATACACTAATTTAGTTAAAAGATTTTTTTTAATGATTCTAAGTTTAGGAAGGGATTTTCAGAACTCATAAGCTCTAAAAAATATTTAATTTTTGTAAGAAAAACACGATGTTTATAGATGAAAAAAGATAAAGTCATTATTTATTTGATACGTTTATAGAGGAAAATATGACTGAATATTATCAAGTTTGTTTATGTTATAATTATCGTACTCTTCATATTTTTATTGGAAAGAACACTGATGGTAAACCATTTTTTATATCATTTTTAAATCGTCTTCTTTGCTTCATGCATAATATTTTATCTCATTTTAGTAACATACACTTTTATTCACATTTTTCGTCACAGCAAAGATGATATGCATTGATGATTTTCATTGTCGAAAATATAAATGCTCGCTTGGTTTATATCCAACGTGTTTAAAAGGATGGTGTGAATGCAAGTGATTAAATTATGACATAGTTTCTGTGTACCAAACCTAAGAGCGTACACAAACATCCTCTTAAATGTTTCATAGTCATTAGGTTTCATTATTTTGAAGAATTGGTGTCCTAATCGACACAATCTTCCTTTCTTTAGATTTGTTTGATGATTTTTCTATAGATTTTCGTTTATGTTCTTCTATGTTTGTTTTTCATTTTTCTCTTTCATAATATATATTTTGTTTGCGACTTATGATAGTTGGATTTTTTGTTTTCAATTAATTTAATGATTAGAATTCACCTTTAAAATAAATATATAGGAAAACCCGAGGTTCGAACCTTGCCTTTACATATATAATGTATGTAATATCTCTATCGACTGAGTTATTCCGATAGAGAAGGATAGTTGGATTCCTTGATGCATGCTTATATACTTAGGGATAAAATAACGAATGGATCTTGATGTTCACGTCATCAAAGCACCCTCAGCTCCACTATCCACATTGCAGTGATAACACGCAGAAGGGAAACAAAGAGCTTCTCTTGCATATGCAGCCAAAAAAATATCGCATGAGTGAATGGAATAATAGGGAATGAATAAATGGATTCCGCAAATATTTCTTTTATAATTATCATTACAATATATTTTTTCAAGAGAACTGCTGATGAGTGCTTTAAGATCACTCTTTTAAGGATTTAAAACGGTAAGTAAATGATCTTGTAACTTGTGTATATAATCACAACTAGAAAAAGCAAAATTAGCGAGGGAAATTCGTGACGGAAAAAATGAAATTCCTCACAAATTCCTTGGTCGCAAAATTTAGTGACGGAATTAGAGAGGGATTTCACGTTTTCCTTCACTAAATATCTCTCACTAATTTTTATTTTTTTAGTAGTGAATGTAGTGAAATTTGAAGTTTTTGACTTTTTAGAAAATTCTTCCTTCGGTCTTATTTATAAGAAAAATTTGATTTTTTAGATTCATTGAATAATTGATATATCTTGTCTAGAATATATAGACCAAATATATCATCTATGAAATAAATCAAAAAAGTCAAATATTTAAGAGTGTGTTCTTAGAGCATCCACAATGGAGACTCTCGATCTTGAGATCTTAAACAAGTCTCACATGGACACATCACTTTTTTATAATTTTTTAATGATAGTACCTAATAGGTACTCAACCACTCCAATAGAGACTCTCTAACAAAATGTCTAAATGTGTCACACCAATAACTTTTCATCATTTACATTTCAACAAAAGTAACAAAAACAACTCAACAATGATTATTTTATTAAAAAGTGGTGTGAGGTCCACTTAAGAATATGGGTCTTAAGTGAGACTCTAGGTCTTAAGAGACCTCCAAAAAAAAATTCTCCACTTGGGTTACCTATTAGGTACTGGATCTTAAATGGTGAAAACCTCATCATTGGGATGGTCTTAGGACACTCGTTAGCAATATTATTTTTAATGCTTATTACAACAAATATGAAATATGTTTTATAAAATTAGTGGTGCTAGTAATACTCTATTTTCAAGACTATCTCCAACATTTATTTTCTTATTGACTTAAATCATGACGGGTTTCATAGATTGTAACCCAATCAAACAAAATCCAATTGTAATAACTAACCACCACTTATCAAAATACATTGTCATTCTAACCAAATGGTCTTTATTGTACAATCCATTTAGGTTGGTCTGATGGTTTCACTTAAAACTTTGAAGTGTTTCTCTTACGATCTTAGACTCGATTATTTTTAATGTTAAATTGTTTAGACTAATTTACACTGATCTTAGTGGACTGGAACGACTCTAGGTACAAGTGATTCTCTGCACTTGCAGACACTAAAGTTTTTAAATTGCACTAAATATTCTATGTTTTACTAAATTGATCACCCTCAAATTATGCTTTGCACCTTTTGCACTTAGCACCACTGATGTATGCTAAAGCATGTTCAATTGACATGCACCGCACCTAGTTTTAGATAGGAATCCAACATCAAAAGACTATTACTTTTTCCATCGTGTCTGTTTCCTGCCTGCCCTATTGTTTTTTCAAAAATACCCATAGTTCGGTTTACATAATCTGAACTACTTTTGGATTATAAAATTCAGACAATTTCGTGGTTTTTGGAACTGGAAGCAACCTGAAGGCTCTTGATGCCAAAGTGCATGGGATGGATTCCGATTTTAAAATCTATACTAGATTACCACTTTTCGGATTATGTAATTCAAAAAGTGTCAATCACCTCGTAGAAAGTCGACATTTGAAGTGAAAAAGGATGTTTCCGGGTTATATATTCTAGAAAGTGTAAAAACAATCCGGATTATACAATCTGAACTACATCAGCACAAATGCAGAAGCCATATGTTTTGGCGCATTTAGCCATCTGTTTTGGCCTTTGACGTATGTTCAAACAGAAAAATCAATTCATAACATAACAATTAACAACACAACATAATTTTCAAACATAAAAATAAAATTATCCAAATGTTACAATCATCTAATGATTATACACCTTCCAACCCTGCCACCTTTAACATTTTGCCTACGGCGGTAAACCTTCACACCATGCACCTCTCTCAATACTTCCTCCAAATGTTGTCATGCCTTACACCCTTGTTGCACCTCACCACTAGACATAACAACATACACATGGTCTCTGATACGGCCCAACTCTAAGAACTCACGCTCTCCATCCTCATCAACAATAATCTCATCAATGGCCTCCCACTCTGGTGGCCTTGGCACCGCAACCTCCACGTTTGGAAGAATCATGCGTGGATGAGAGACTTGATAAAACTATTTGATGTATCCCTCTGTTGCCTCCACACCATGTAGTGCACGGTTACCCAACTGCTGAGCTGTCAGGGCATAATCAAGAGCACACTGAAAGCGAAGGGTGATATCCCGTAAGGTCTCATGGGGAGGTGCTCTCTTATATGAATTTCTCGGGATGGTATGAACGTACCTAAACTAACGAAGCACCCGCTCCCACAGATATCTCACCATGTGGTTACCGTATCTCAGCCATCTAGAGTAAAGGCTAACCCACTCAAAAGGACATGTCTGACGGTGCTCTCCATATGGGGCCATGACAACGCCTGCCAGATCCAGCGCATTTAGATGCTCTCTATATGAGTCTGGTGTAGACAAACCAATCTGTGGTGCAAAAAGAATGGTGTGTTGAAAAATATCTTCCTGATATCCACCCCACTCATCCGTGCTACCTATACCCCTGAAGTGCTAATTCACCCAAGCCCGCGACAAAGACAACCACATATAAATATACAAAAAATCAAAACTTACAGATAAAAAAACAAACATAATTATATATTTATACCTACAACAAAGTCACATATCCTGACAACTGACTGCAACTCCAATGGGCAACATGGTTAAACTCCCTATAAAGGTGAAATAGTGCCGCAACTTCCCATGAAAAACAACAAACAACCTCCAGGTCTATGAAGTACCTTAGGTGACAACATCCACAAAGGTGTCACTTTTGTCAGTGAAGAGCGTGATCCCCACCAAGTACATCAAATATTTGCGGAGAGCCTGGTCCCGCAATTTCTTCATGTGCACCTCCACACCACCTCATTATCTAACTCCAACTGCAACAAAATACGCTCCTTGAAAATCCTCCTAAAGTAGCTAAACCGTGCATGTGTACCTCTGGTCTCATTCACCTCATCAAGAGCGTCTCCTAGACAAGACCCCAAATATCGTATCATCAACTCCACCACATCATCCCTTGAAATACTCTCGTGGGACAGAAGCATGCCATCAATGGGGAGATGCAGCAAACAGGACACATCATAAAGTGTCACTGTTATTTCCCCAAACGGAAGATGGAAGCTCAAAGTCTCCTCATGCCACCTCTCCACAATGCAGAAATGAGGCAGTGGTCAATCTTCTTCCCGTTGTTGATGCATTTTAAATTGGCTCACCACTGCAAAAAATTTAAAATAAAACATTAACATCAGTTTTATAAAGATTAACAACAGTTTCAAAAAGATTAACAATAGTTTACAATCATTAAAGTATAACATTAATATGTACCTCTCCCTGAGACTGTTGGAGTAAGCCCTAATAGCTAATCTATATTGATTTGGTTTGGCTTTGTATCATGATATTGATATAAATATATATTGTGAATATATAAATAATAAGGCATTTCTTTATTGATTTTGTTTTGTTTCAAAATAATAAAGTC
>Ga0315914_1010493_pt1 | contig 11486 bp, 6 predicted proteins | sample MpolenodulesMG_FD_203920 | JGI IMG/M metagenome (GOLD analysis project Ga0315914, IMG submission 203920) | Medicago polymorpha root nodule microbial communities from Los Angeles, California, United States - elongated nodules | ecosystem: Host-associated > Plants > Roots > Nodule | place: USA... | reverse complement strand
CATGTATGTTGCAAGCATTACTAGATGAATTACTATTGATCATTAATCAGTAATCAACAATTTAAAAATGAATCAAACATTAAAATCAAAATTAACTTTTTCAAAAAAGTCAATTTCCTGACTGCACCATAGAAGCTCCCTAAATGTTATCATGATGCTAAGCTTGATTCGATTTGATTTTAAAACAGCTAATGCAAGTAGAAGTATGTTTGGTGCATGTTCAATACTTCGTGTTCTCCTCGCATGATACTAGGGTTGAATCGTTTTTTCTTCAAGGATATGGAAGACCAAATTGGACTCCAAATCAAAAATGATTAAGCTACTCTCATGCTGGAATCAAACATCATAAGGTTATGTTCGTGATCTCACTAATATAATTTCTTGGACCAACTAATATAAATATAAAAAGTAACATTACAAATACACTCCACTCTCATATTTCATTCCCAGAGATATGAATGCCTCGGTTTTGTGCCAAAAGCCGCCCGATGAAGTTTCACCAATTCTCGAACCATTGTCCGGTCAGCCCCAGAAATGTCATTATACTTGTAAAGAGCACTGCTTTCCCTGTCTAGCTCCATTGCAACAGCAAACAGAGTTGGAAATCTTGAAAACATCAACAAGGAAAAGTTCTGAATCGAGACACAAATGACTGAAATAGTAAGGATACTTGTAGTTTCCAACAGCAAGACTGGTCACTGGCAAATTATTAACCTCTGTTGTAACCCGAGAGTCAGAGAGGACAGGTGACTTAGTCTTAACCAACCTGTCATTTATAACACTAAACACATACATAACTCCATACCATGATAAACCACATAAATTAAAGCTCACATAATCACACAAGTTACGAATTCGAATCTCCTCATTATCTAAGTTTTCCATTATGTATAAAATAACAGAAAAACGAAGACTTGGAGTAGCAAACATAGTGTAAATTGCATATTCATTTTGTTGATTGAATGGTATATGCAGATCGTTGTACGGAGGGAATCCAAGTTTAGTACATAGTGCATAAATCCTGTCGGTGCTGGTGGGTTCGCTGCACCTGTTATACCAATATACCTCTTTGCGAGCATTGAAAAGAAGAAAGATGCAATAACCAAAGATGACAAGGATGTAGAACCTGTTCAATTGAGGAAGTTTAGAATCCACAATATTATTTTCATGAGCCTGGGATGGTAAACTCACAAAACGAAGACTAACGCCTATTTCCTTAAGTGCTGCCTCTACCGGTTTTCTGAATTCAGGAACCACATAGCATAACATAGATCCAACATAAGTGCATAACTCCTTGTTAATGTTTGAATCCTTAGCAGTGTCTATGCAGCAGAGAATGCCATGCCTGTGGTGGGATCATCTTCATCTGGGACATAAAAATTATATTCACTCGTACGTGGCTGATTGGTGGTTGGAAGTGTTTCAACTGTAGAACAGTTTAGTTTACCTACAGGAGTATGTGATGAGGGGACAATGCATTGCTTCAATGCATTTGATGATTCTTCATGGTTGCCGCTTAGGGTTTTGATTAGTCTGTTTCCCATTTTCTATAGAACTCAGAAGTTAGGAATTGAAGTACTTAAACTAAACAAAGATAACGCACTATATATAATAAGTGCATGTGGTATTTCTGCTATTTAATGGAGTATCGGAAAGGGTGTATGGAGTCAATCAATAGTATTGGGAAGGAATAAGAATTCAAATGAACTCATCTTATATTCATTCAATTTTTCATCATTTACTAACTATTGGGAACATAGTATTTTTAGAACATGGGGTCGAGTAACAATACATTAGGACTCATTTTTTTGACCAACATACATTAGGATTCATGGAGAGGGTAAAAAGTGCATTTCATCGAGCGTTTGAAGAATGTTTTTAAAGAGTTGTTTACTACTCCTTTCGGTCACATTTATAAGCAAAACACAACTTTTTAGATTCATTGAATAACTAATGTATTTGACCGATAAATATGATCAAATACATTAATTATTCTATAAACCTAAAAAATTATTTTTTATTTATAAATGTGGCCTGAGGGAGTATCTAAAGAGTGTGCTGTTCTAAAAATGGTGAGTTTATCTGGGATTCCATTTTTATTATTATTGTTATTATGTCTGTGTTCCCTTTAATTTCAATTGATCTTATTTTGCCATTTTTTGGTGGATAGTGTTAACATGAAATTCTGTTTATAATGCAAAGGTAGACAATGTTTGTAGTGTGTTGATAAATTGAAGACATTCACGTCTACTCTAATTAACTTTTTATGTTGAAGACATGTACCTTTACTAAGTAATAATCTTACAGCTCACCTTAAGCTTATGTATTAACAATTCATATATAGCTAACTGTAGAATGGATTGAAGAGGTTCTTCTAATAATACAACTTGAGTGACACTGGTTACTCTGTTTTTCTAATAAGAGGTTCTTCAATAGAGAATCCTTAGAGGCTGGCTGATTATAGCCCTTGCAGACCCTTTGCGAGGCACTGTGCAAATCTACACACCATATGATCCACATTAACACCTAATTGGATTCTCAATCTAAATATTATTCGTCCATCATTGAACTTTAGAACCATTGCGTCCATACTGAAACTCTAGTAGCAGTCCACCTCCAGAAGTTCTGAAACTAAACCCAAATGCCTAAAAAACAACTGAGAGAAAAGGCAAGAATGAGATAAAACATTTGGAATGCAAAACCAGCACCTCTACTATAAAACATCTCATAAATTTGTTATTTTAAAATGAAACTCAAATATTCACACACATTGTGAATATGTGAATCAGAATGATTGGAGTTGTTCTTAAGAAACGTCATAACATCTGCACGAAGTTCACATGAACTGAGCATAGTACGGATAACATTTGAATGTGTGGCATCAAATGGAATATCAAGTTTAGTGCTTGGATCCCACTTAAATTTAGCTTGCAGTCCATGAATACAGTTTGATACATACTTCTCATAACCATGCGTGGCTTTGCAGTATTTGGAGGCACAACCAGATGATCAGCACCAACCAAAGTCCAACAAGAAGTCAAGAAAGAGTAGCAGCTCTGCAAGAGGCAAAGGCTCTGATAACATCACAATTAGTGAGCACATCCAAACTCATCTCAAAGAGGGTGTATTCAAAAGCAATCCCAAGTATGTTTGACTGCCAAGAGATGTTTCTTAATATGTGCTAATAGCTAATTGTTTGACAGCTTAGTTTAGACGGTTGATTTGATTCTTTGCATATATGTTGTCTTAGTTGAGATTTGTTTTAGTTGAGTTTGGTCATAGTTTGCCTGCACTAATAAGGTTCAGGCCTACTCCTGCTTGTAGTACTTTTATGTACTTTTATGCTTGTAAATGTGACCGAATGAAGTATTATTTTGAGATGGATGGAGTACCATTAAGGAAACCAAAAACACAAAGGTTTAAACTAAGAATGACACTTTTTAAGCTTTTGAGAAGTTGAATGCACAACATCCCATGTAATTACTACTATATTTATTTTTGGGTTAATATGTCTTTACTCCCCAATAATATAAAGATTCTTCACAAAACATCCCTGTAATATGAAAATTCTCCACTAAACACCACCGACCCCATCCAAACGCTAACGTGGCATGCCACTGTGTAATTATTTTAATTTTAAATTTTTTTTAAAACCTGATATGTGTGTAATGGACACTGACGTGGCATGCCATTGTGTAATTATTTTAATTTTAATTTTTTTAAAACCTGAAAATTAATTTTCAAAAATTTAAAAATAAGAAAAAAAATCAATTTTATTAAAATTTTGAAAAAATTTGGATTTTTTTTCAAAAAATAAAAAAACTCAGAAAGAAATTAATATTTTTTTACCAGAACATTCAAAAATTAGCTTATATTATTAAAATTTTAATTTAGTTTGGATTTTTTAATTTTTTTTTAAAAGTTTCAAAATACAGTAAGTTTAGGATTTTTTTTTATTTTATATATAATTTTTTGGGAAATATATATATAAAGAAAACAACCTCTTTCAGCTCTTTTGAACTGGCTGTTTATTTTCAAAAATGCCCTCAATTTTCAATACAAATAACACATGTAAGAAATAGATAAGAATAAATTTAAATATTAAAGAAATTTCCAGATTTTTTTTATCCTCAATTTTTAAAAATTAAAACATATTCTCAAACCTGTAACACATCGTAAAAAAAATCGGAATAAAATTATCGAAAAAAAATCTGAATTTTCCTAAATTTTTAAATAAATTTGTATCCATATTTTTTAAAATAAAAATATTTTCCAGATTTTTTTTTGTTGAGAAAATTTAAAAAACTTCTTTTGAACTGGCTGTTTTAATTTCAAAAAATATATATTATCAAATTTTCGAAAATAATTTGATTTTTTTTTTCAAAATAAATTTTTCTAAAATATATTTCTGAATTTTTGTTTAAAAAATTATGGAAAATTAAAAAAATTTGACATATATATTTTTCGAAAATTATAAATTTTGGAATTTTTGAAAAATATATATTTCAAAAATTTTGGAAAATATTTTTCGTAATAAAAAAAATCCTGAATTTTTTTAAAATTTTATAATTTTTTTTAAAAAAATGAAAAACAAAATTAATTATACAGTCAGCACGCCACATAATCATGTATCCACAGTCAGCATTCCACTCAGCTCGCCACGTCAGCAATTTTATATAGTCACCATGCTCATGGGCTAAAATCACAGAATCTTATTTTACAGGGTTGGAATCTAAACTTTTTTTTACAGGGGTTAAACCGGAACTCGTCCAAATTACAGGAGAGTAAAGATATATTAACCCTTTATTTTTTAACTATTGCCCTAAAGACACTGGTTAACATTATCTATTACTCCCTTTCAAGAAAAAAAAAAAAAGCATTATCCATTACTCCAACTACACTTTTGAGGAGTATATTGTATCGTTCTTCTTTTTCCCTTCCCAACATTTGATTTTATTCTTTTTGGGAAATCTTTTCAAATATTTGTTGGTTTAAAATATTTGGTTTCCAATGCAAACTTGGTTTAAAATATCTGGTTTCCAATGCAAACAACTAATTCAATTTAAAACTTGTTTTCATTCTGGTCGTTGCAATTCAGTTTTATGTATTTTAAGTCTTTATACTGAGAAATTATGTAAATCGGCAAAACCAAACATCATTTGAAGAATTAAAGATATTGAAGATCAAGAGTCTCTTTGATGGTCAGGATATGATAAAGACATGATATGATATGATACTGGATAACGATAGGATATGATATAGACAGAATAAGCATTTAGCATATCTTATATTTTTTGCACACAACTTTATAATTTATCTTTTGTAATATTATTTTGGGTGGAAACATTGCCCTTTTTATTTAGGGAGATGCTAAGAAGTTTCTTAGGACACTTGTTAAGAAGTTTAAAGAAAAAAATTTGTCTTGGAATTGATGCATTCAACACATTGAAACTTGAAAAAGCAATTTTCTCTACATAAAATTTACCAATTATTTCTACTCCCTCTGTCTCTATATTTAAGCACCCATTTAATTTTATTTTTGTCCCTTAATGTATATCCCTTTTCAAATTACTAGATGCATTTATTATTTTTTTCCTAACCATACCCCTAATTAATACTACTAACTTGTCTTGAAATATGAATAGTCAAATTTAATACACATACAAACAAGTGTCAATTTGGTAATATTAACACACAAAACAGACACATTAATTACATTGACAAACTTTCTTAAGAAATGTGAAAAAAGCAAAGGGTGCTTACATAAAGGGACGGAGGGAGTATTTTATAATCCTTAACAAGTGTCTTAAAGACCCTTGTTAAGAAGACCTTTTTATTAAAACTTGGTGGTAATTTGTTATCAATATGAAAGGGTGACTTAGAGTTGTCAAACAAGTTACTCGATCAGTTTAGGGCCGGTTTTAAAGGGCTTCAGTATGTTTTGGGTCAGACCAAAAAGTCTTGTTAAAATATAAACTCCAAAAAAACTACTCGAAATCGTCCCTGTATGGGTTCCTAGTTAAACAGCTCGTTCTTTAGAAGAAAAGAAAAAAACCTATAATGTAGTCCTACAAATTTTCTTATAAATAATATTTTTAATAGATTTAAACACTACCTAGCAAAATAAAATTGTAAACACTTTCATTCAAGTGTCGTAGACTAAAACTAAGAGGAAAACAATTTTAGATAGTATGTATGCTATGTTTATAGATATTTATTTTTTTGACTTTTAAAATTATAAGTAACAAAACAAATAAATATAATTTTTGTTCCTTCCAAAAAAAAATTTGTATTAATTTTATAATTATGTGTTCTTCATTTGATTTTATAAGGAACCTGCTAACGAGTACCCTAAGCGCATGGGTTAATGATTTCATAAAAAGAAATTTTATTTTGAAAATGAAATTTGTTACTTGTCAATACAATAATTATTCTATATCTTTATACAAAGTTACTTCTTTTGATTTCTTAACCAATAATACTCTTAGAACACTCACTTGCATTCTAAAAAAATAAAAAAAAACAGTTCTAAATATATTTCAAACGTGAATGGGGATAATACCGAAGTTTGAATAAAGTATTTTTTCTTTTGACTCTACAAAAAAAAAAAATGGTTCTCAACGAAAAGCTATAAACATCTTTTCCTATAAAAAAATTGTATTGGTTCAGTATATTATAAAAGAGGAATGCTAGCAACTTATAACTAAATTTATCTAATGTAACTATATTATTTTAAAATACCGATCAATTGATTAAAATTTAAAAACTCTAAACGTTTATTATTTTTTTGAACTAACGATTTATTATTGAATTTCACGACGTCTTCGTATTAAGTGAGGGTTTACCCATTACCCAACTTCAAATTTTTCAGATTGAATCACATTTTTGTCAAAAAAAAATAAAATAAAAATGTCTCGTCCATACAAACAAGTGGAGAATCACAACAACAAAACCATAATAGTTGTAGTAAATAAATTAAGAATATACTATAAAAGTTCTAGATAAACCCAATAGTACTAGAAAATGAAATGTCAAAACCCAATAGTTCTAACTATGTTATGATTCTAACCAAACTTAGAATTCACAAGCATAAAATTTGAGATGAAGTTTGACCAAAGCTTGTATCATTGTTGGGTCTGCCCCATCTGTTGATGTTAACTCACAGTCAGCACCAACTGAACAATTTTTGCCTTTCCTTTCCAACTCTTGAGCAACAGCAATGAGAGTAGGAAACCGGGAATGTTCCACCTTTGACAATGCCACCTTAGAAGCTACACACATGAAAAACTGAGGGCAAATATGAGACGTGATAGCACTACAGGCCTCAGTATAATTTTCCATCTCTTGTGAAACCCTAAAGTGAAACAAGACAGGTGATTGAGGCTTAACCAACAAATCATTGATAAGTGTGAAATGATGCATGTCGGTCCAAGCTAACACATTACACAAATATTGACACACAACACCAAGTTCTTGATCTCTTTCAACAGAATTATTACTTTTCTTCATAATAAATCTTATTGCATCTTGACATAATCTTGAACAAGAACCAAGATTTTCCCTAATTGCAATTGCTCTCTTGAAATCAAATGGAAAATCAAAATCAGCATCATACCCAATTATCTCTTTCAACTCACTAATTAACTTGATCATGAAAGTTTCATAGTTTGGCTCATTAGTGAAGTTCTTCAAAAGCATAATAATAATACAACCAAAGTTGACAAGAATGAAAGGCCAAACAATTTCTTCAGTAGTAATTTTATCAGATGATAACCACACCACAGTAGTTTTTACACCAATTCCATACAATGCTTCTTCCACGGAACTTCTGAATCCATGGTACACGTCGCATAACATAGAACCAACGTTAGTGCACAACTCATTGTAGTCCGATGACTGCATTGCCTCTTCATATGATTCGTAAAAAGCCATACCTCTCATTCTGACATTTGATGTATTAAACCTATGAACGCTAAAGGTTTTGATTTTAGAAGGGTTTATAGATGGAATCAACCACTCTTCTTTCTTGGGATATCTTGCCTTGAATTGGCCAATTGTACTGCTCAGACGGTTGAAAATGGTTTCAGGATTGTATTTATTATTCTTCATTTTAGATCTTGATCACGACAACTACAAGAAGAGTGAAAGGTGAAAAGAAAAGGTCTTGCTGAGTCTTGTGGAAAGTTAGAGAACGCAGTATATATGTAGGGTTTGTGCTTCTTCAAGTAGACTATTTATTGGGAATATCAGGAGGCAGATATTGAATTGAATTAGCCGTTTGCATTGGAAAAGATATATTTTTAAGACCATCAAAATATTTTGAGAAGGTAAAAAGATGTACTACGATACAATAACCCTATGAATGATAAATGACCGATGAAAGAGAATTATTGGTTACTATGGAGATAGAGACAAAGTTACCAAACTTAAAGTCATAGAAGTAGAACCCATTGTTTTTTAAGTTGTGGTAGATCTTGACTGTAATTTTAGAGGGTGTCACATTTATAACAAGGGTCACGTTAATTTGTGTCATATGGACATAACTTAAGAAGGTTAAAATAGAAATTAAAAATAAATTTTACATTGAAAAGATAACTTTTGAAATTTTTAAGATATTGAAAACACAATTTTCAATAAATTTTTTTATACATTTAGCTTCTTAACTTATGTCTCAAGGCACAAGTTAACATTTCTATTATACTCCCTCCCTCTCTATATGTAAGCACTTTTTGTCTCTAATAAAAAGTTGCTTAGATATATGGACAGATGAAGTAATAAATATCAACATTTAATGTAAAGAACAATTTGCGTCATGGTGTATTGGTAAAATCGATCTGGTTCAATCATTCTTATCACGTTTTTTCATTAATAAATTAAGGGTCCTGCTAACCGGTGCCCCCGAGGCACTGGTTAAGCATACCATAAAAGGGAATTATTACCATAAAAGGAAACTGTTTTTGACTTTATTATAAATTAATTACACAATTTTAATGCATTAATTACTATATAATTTCCTTTTTCATATCCTTAACCAATGCCCCGGAGGCACCGGTTAGCATTTCCCATAAATTAATTAGGGTGTTGTTATCTTGTGCCCCTAGGGCACAAGTTAAGGAATCTAAAATTAGAAATTTTTTATAGAAAAGAACAGAAGTTTGACTTTAAAAAGTAGAATGCACAACTTTTAAGACAATTGTTTCTATTTTAAATTCTCTAACTTATGCCCTTGGGGCACATGTTAACATTTGCCAATTAATTAAGGTTTTTCTATCATGCACATGTTAACAAATTTAAAATAGTAATTTTCCATTAGAAATACATTTGATATTAAATATACAACTTTTTAATAAATAGTTGTTGTTTTTCAATAAAAACTTGCTACTTTTAGTTTCTTTAACATGTGCAACTATTGGGACAACCTAATCACGAAAAACTCTTGCCTCTACACCATTAGATATAAATATGATCGAGAATATTTTGGGAAACTTGTAATATACAATAATACTCCTTCCGGTCCTTTTTAGAAGAAACAAAAGTATCAAATTTTTTTGTCCTTTTTATAAGAAATTTTGACCAATTTTAAAATACTCTTTCCGTCCAAGTTTAACTTTTCACACAAATTAAGAAAAGTTTATAAATAAAATAGAGAGAAATATGGTTTTGAGTGTCTTTGTCAAGTATTGGTGCATTATTCTTTATCATAAATGTAAAGTAGAATATATTGAATTGGGAGTAGTAAAAGTAGTATTAATTATAGATATAATTAGAAAAAAGTAATTAATGCCGTATTGAAAACTGAAATGGGTCAAGATTCCTGGGACAATATTTTTTTACAAATGACTCAGTTATTATGGGACGGAGGAAGTACTTTGGATGTTCAATTTCAATAGTACCCTTATTTATTATGAAAGAGAATATCAAAAGTAAATAAGTTAGTGTAATCAAGACAATTAATATAGGGGCACTAATGGAATGAATATAAATTTATATGAGTATTAAATGCAAATAATTAGTTCAAAGTGTTTTCTTGGTCTATGTGATTTATGTATTTTGTTTCTTGAATAAAAGACCGGAGGGAGTATAAAGATAAATGCAAGCAACGTACACTTTTCAATACACTCTCTTTTGAGAGTACAGTATAACTACACACTAAAGAATCAAATTGTGTAGGTATCATGATACACTCTTACCATAGAGAAGGTCTGCCCCTTATTGAGGTTGCAATCTGAGATTTTCTAATTACTCCCTTCAGTCCTATTTATAAGAAAAATTTGACTTTTTAAATTCATTGAATAATTGATGTATCTTATCTAGAATATAGACAAAATACATTATTTATGTAATAAATCAAAAAAATTAAATGTTTATTATAAATAGGACCGGGGGAAGTATTTTCTAACCTGAGTTTAGAGCATCATATAGGTAGATGAGCTATCGGGCTCAAAGCATAAGTGGGTACAGGACAACCCATTCGTTTTGATTTGTCCCACCATCAAACTTGTCCAAAGCGAGCTCATTAGACACCTAGTGTTTGTTCAAATGCACCTCAAACCGATCAAAATGTCCCAAACGACACTTAATTACCACTCTCTTACCAACGATAGTTAATTGATTTTCCCCTGACTTACAAGAAGAATTCTCAGATTTTTCCAGCCTTGCAATTTTTTAACCTTTCTCAAAACTTGTCCGCGTCAATAGATCAATGGATTTTTTGTTGTTGTTGAATAAGTCAAACTAGCCCACAAAAATTGACACGGAATAATCGAACTCGAGCCCTTGAGAGGTAGATTGTAGAAATAATTGTTGTAATTAGCTATAAGTAGTTAGTTACAATAGGATTAGTCAATTAGTTACACAACTAAGTAAGTTGTTGAAACTATACACATATAAATACACTTCTGTACTCATTTCTCAATCAATTGAATAGAAAGAGTTTTTCCCCTTTTTTCCTTTCTTCTCTGTTCATTTCACAGTTTATTCATATGGTATCAGAGCCTAGTTTGATGAACGATACCTTTGCTAGCATAGAAATCAGCAAGAGTGAACTCCAGTCCGTTATCGCTACATAAGACCTTGATTTTGGCATTAAATTGTGTCTCAACATAAGCAGCAAAATTGTTAACTTGTCTCATTGCCTCATGCTTGCCCTTTAAAAGTACCAACCATGTAAATCTACTAAAATCGTCAACAATGGTGAGAAAGTACTTGTGTCCGTGCACAGTGGCAGTAGAAAACAAACCCCATAAGTCCATATGCAATAATTCAAAACAACAAGAGGCTCTATGGTTACTGAAATTAAATGGCAACTTCTTTTGCTTAGAAAGATGACAAATATCACAACTCGCTGTATCTTTATTCTAAACAATATCAGGATACAATTTTGCCATGGCCTCTATCCTACTACATGATGTATGACCAAAACGGAAGTGCCATAGGGCAGTTTTAGGAATGGTAACTGAGTTACAGTGAGTACCTGCCATATAAAC
>Ga0315914_1010491_pt1 | contig 11489 bp, 4 predicted proteins | sample MpolenodulesMG_FD_203920 | JGI IMG/M metagenome (GOLD analysis project Ga0315914, IMG submission 203920) | Medicago polymorpha root nodule microbial communities from Los Angeles, California, United States - elongated nodules | ecosystem: Host-associated > Plants > Roots > Nodule | place: USA... | reverse complement strand
ATAGTGTTGATTAAATATTGAGTCTTCTTCTCCATCCTTACGTTTTCCCTCTTCTGTAGCCTCTCCTTTATTCCTCAAAAGCCAGTGTCTTAAACACACCACACAAATTAAAGTTTGTTATTTTTCATCAGTTATTACAAGTTTTTTGCGCCTTCTTTTTCTCTTATCTTTAGATTTACATTTCTTAATTTTTCTTTCTTTTCCACTTGATTTAACAACGATGAATTCTTTAAATTGTTATCATTCTTCTGAAATTTAAGATCAAAGTTGAAACCCGCTACAACCGAACCGTCAAACCTGTTACCCGTCAAAACTGTCACCCGACCAATCCAATTCCACAATCGGTCGGGAATGGTTGTGATAATCTCTACTTCGGTTTTGTTCGGGTTTGGGATTTTCAGCCCGAAACCGCCCAAACCTGCCCGATGCTCAGCCCTAAAGAGAGAGAGATAGAAGAGAAAGTGAGTATTTGTCTAGTTTGGTTGTGGTGAGTAACAGGGGAGAGAGAGACAAAATAGGTAGGGCCCACGTTTTTTTAGTCTTCGGACAATAGGGAAGAAAGAGGCTAGAGTTCCAATTTTTAATGATTTTCCAATTGTACCCTTTCGTTGCATCATAAAAGACAAAAAAAATACACAGGAAGTTTGGAATGTTTGTGCATAGCTACATGAGAGAATATGTAGTGCAATTAGAATAGGTTTTTCAATTTGTTAAATGGGTACTATTTTATTTTTTAACACAATCAGTTTTGGTTTTTTTATGCACGACACAATCTTATCAATTACATTAACCAAATATAAATTATTGTTTAACGAAATAATTAAATTAATAAGAACAAATAACATAAATTAATAATTTAAATTAATTCTTTAATTAAATTAATGTTGATAGAAAATGTGTTTCAAAACAATATTAAATTATGTACTTGTTTGTTGGGTTAAAAGGTATTTTTGTCCTTTCAAAAATAAATGCGTTTCTTTCTCTTCTATTTCTCAAATATTTCTCTTCTACGAAACAATCCATCAAATCTACTCTATTTCTCACATTTTCCTCTCTTCCCACACTCTCTTTCACCTATTTTTCTCTTCACAACTTCTCTTCCAAACCAAACACACCCTAATAGATTTAATTTAATTTCCTGAAAGAAAAGAAGGGAAAGTTTTTGACAACAAAAAGGGAAAAATCCTTAGGTTGGATGGTCAACAAACCTACTTAAGTAAATGACTTCTTAAGTCAGTTAGTCAATCTAGCAACTTAAGACATTTATTATAATTTTCTCTTGTCACTATTCTATCAAACTTAAGCCGGATAATCATATAACTGACTTAAGAAAGTTTAAAAGAATTGCAAAACTGCCACCACATCACTTGTCACTATTTTAAAAAGTATTTTTTGAACTAGTGGCGAATTCACCGACTTTTGCTATCTACTCCTTCTTCAACACGAGCTCAAACCATCTTCATTGTCATGTAAACGATTGAGATGTAGCGGGATTTACCAGAAAATGAGAGAGAGAGGAACAATTGAGATGCTTGAGCGATTGAACAGAAAACGAGATGAAGGGAAACGATTGAGAAGGAAGGAAGATCCCAAATAAAGAGGGAAAACGAGATGAAGAACGAGAAGGAAGGAGATGCTTTAACATGAGCGTCTACCCAGATGTGTGTTTTTTTTTCCTTTTTTCCGGTCATGTGTTTCTGGATAGCTTCATATTTTGTTTTTTAATTATAAATTAAATCAATTATTACTTGAATTAATAATTGGGTTTTTCATTTGAGTGGGTTTTTCAATTGAACCCATTACTGATGGAATATAAGGGACAGATCCGCCAGTAATACAAGGGAGATTTGTCAATGATTTTATTGGCGGATTTATCCGTCAGTAACAGATTTATCTGTACTATTGAGGGATTATTTCGTCAGTAATTTTATTGAGGGTTTTTTCTTGGTTACTGAAGGTTTTTTCCGCCAGTAATTACTGAGGTCTAAATCCCTCAGTAATGCAATTTTGAATTGGTTAGTAATTTGGGGAATTCTTGTAGTGATTTACCTCCTAATTTTATTTAGCACACTATTTTCAAGTTATGTTTCATCTCTCTTATTTCAAATTGTACTCTTTTATTTTGATTTAGGACTATTTATATATATATTATGTCACATGTGAATTTATAGTCAAAATTTTACCCAGGTTCGATAAAATTTCTGGCTCCCCTACTACTTGAGTACGATTCGGTGCACTTGCCGACACATACACCATCAAGTTGTTCTAAAGTTGTTCTGAAGTCCCATGGAATTCTTCATGTGGTCACCGTTAGAGAGGATAAGGATTTCTATTTGTTTTGATTAGCACATTTTTAATGGCCATAACTTGACCTTGTCCTAAACACTCATCCAATGAATCTTCCAAAAGTAGCAAACAATTTATGTTTCAAATCTATCACGCGTATAACTAAATATGAAGATGTTAGGACACAAATATCAACCTCATTGAACTGTCTCATCACATACGTTCCTATCTCTCCCTTTCACAATTATTAGGCTACTAGGTACTAAGGACATATTCCCATATTGAAACATAGTGTGCTACCCTCGTCGTGGTGCGCTAAAATTGTTTCTTAAATTCCATTGCTAAGTCGTCCTGGTGCCACTTTAAAGAAAGAAAGAAAAAAAACATGCAACAAGCTAAATAAAAATCCGAGTGATGATTTCTGAGAAGCAGGTTAGCAAATGGCAAACACACAGTTCATTTGCAGAACTTTGGGTGTGTCAGCATATATTATGTATTGTCCTTACTAACTGAGTTAAGCTCATAGGGACGGTGTCAGTGTAAGTTATAAATCTAGAATCCTATTTTGTATAAATAAGATAAATATTATGTGTATATCAATCATCAAATGAATAGAACCTTTGATATATAAGATACGCAAGAAACTAGTCATTATTTTTTCATTTTGTGAATCACATATCCTCAGCACGCAACTATATAGAATAATCTTCGAGTCTGGTATGATTGCAATGAATAAAAAAATTCTCATTTAAGAAATTCAACATTATTGTCAGTGGCAATCTAGCAGAAATTTTACGAGATGCCACAAAAAGAGAAAAAAAATTACAAATCTTATCTTGGCAATCCCCATTCTTGACAAAACACTCTAATTATAATAGAAATTGAGAGTGGCAAAACAAGAAAATAATTTTTTTTGGACACTTACAAAAAAAAATCAATTTATCTATCAACTGATAATTTTTTCCTTCATATTTATACTAATGATTTTCACAAATAAACATATTTAGGGTAACTTAGTCTACAATATTAGAGTAGTTAAATATTAAAAAATAAACTACCTTGTAAAAAAGAAACATGGATGCCTTTAAAATTTGAGGCTACGTGCAGTCGTTTTTTCCGTACACAACAGCCCTGTTCATTTGCATGAGTAAGGCTGACTGATACTGCACACTTTTCATTACCCAATCCAAATTTTTCTTGGGCTCCACGCAAACATAACTCACATATATTACAAAATATACTACATCCTGAGGGAATAATTACAAAAATAAAACTGTTGTAATATGTCCTTATATAAATTAAGCTGGAATAACTGCTCAATGGTTTTAGAAAGATGCAAGTGGTTCAGTGTCAAATGATTGGAATAAGTTGAATCACATGGCAACTTCTAATCCCTTCTACATCTTCATTCCCATTCAATGATTTAGCCAATTATTACCACAGCAATTGCAAACAGCATTTATAACAAACAATGCAAAAGTAAGGTTTGGTTATAATCCGTATCTTGGTGTTGAAGGTTTTGTCCTCCACTAGCGGCCACAAAATATACTATGAATCTTATCAAATGGTTGATATTTCATTTTTCTGAGAAATGTAAGATACGTTAATTTCGAGATATTAGTTTTAAATAAATATTAAAAGAGAAGTTAGTGTAAGTATTAATTTTGATTCTATTTTATATAATTTCCAGTCGTTTGGAATGTGCAAAGAATTATTTTAAGTTTTTAATGAGAGTTGCTATTTCCAGCGAAATATTTTATCACAAACGTATTGCGAATGAATCCTGAGCATTAGATAAGCTATTTAGCTAAAAACTTTATTAATGTGGAAAAATAACGAAAGCATGCTCAATACCGAGCTTATGTGACCTTGTTCTTTCCTTCGCGCTGGCAATTTTCCATGTTGACGATCCTTCCTCACCTCAAGACCATGTCTTCTTCCTTGAAGCTCCCAGGTTTAACCTTAGAATTAAATCCGTATGCATGCAGCCCTATGTTTTGAAAAATACTTAGTTACACGTGCGAGCTCTCTGACGTCAAATAAGTTGAGATCCATTCACCTATTCTGGTCTTAAAAGACTTTTCCAATAGGCAAGATCAGAATGACACTAATGTCAGTTCTACGGGGACCATAGCACGCGATCCGTAAAGATCTTAAAGAGTGTTTCATGTGTCGAGGACTGGGCATAGTATGATACGCCCACAAGTTTATGGATTTACATACGCGTGTGATCTTACTCCATTAAAGTTCATAGAGACAAAAACATAGACAAATAGAAACTAGTTGTAACACATTATTGTATCTATCTATTTGTTTTCTCCATACAGACATCTACCTTAGATCCTTGCATTTACAAACTTCCAACTCATTGAGTCACAAAGACATGGTCTTTGTGCCTTTTCACGTTATCTTGGAGACATTATTTTTCCAATCTCATTTATAACTACCAGCCTAATCAGTTAAGTGGGAGACATAGGCTATCAAATTAAGAAAGAGTCAAAATGAAGGTATGTCTAAACTCTTAACAATTTATGATGAAAATGTTCTTTCAAACCTTTGGCTTGATCCACACCTTTTACCTCCTGCAGTTGCTTCAATGGGTGCATCGAAAACTTCGGCAGAACAATCTTGGTCCCTTTAAAGACATTACACTTGGTAATAAGTTGTTCTTATTATTCTTATATTTTTTTCCTCGAAAACTTCTCTCTTTCTTTTCTTTCACGTACGAGAGCGAGAAGCAAAAGGGAGGTTGACAATGCAAATGTTCTCTAAGGCATTCAGTGAAGGCTAAAAGCTACTCCCTCCATTCAAAATCTTCAGCAGTTTTACGTTTTTATTTTTGCTTAAAAGCAATAGGATTTTAGAAACTCAAGATAGAATTAACCATCATTTCTAATTACAGCCCTAGATATACTTAAAATGATATAATTTTACGAGAATGTTTGATAAAAATATACATCAATTATATAATTTATTAATCTGTGTGCAAAAACCTTAAACTACGGATATATGAAAGGGAGGGAATATCATCAAATACTGTTGAAATATAATATTTTTTTTGAAGAAACTGTTGAAATATAATTGCAAACTCTTGTATATGTTTTTGTTTTGTACTATGTTCTAGTTAGTTAGTTAGTAACTGCTTGTAACTAATTCTCCTAGTTTCCAGCTAGTTAGTTAATTTTCAAGGGTTTACTTGCTTTGCAAGAAAATAGAAAACTAGTTGTATATATACATGATTCATGTGAAAAAAGCCCACGAGTCTTTCTATTAATTTCATCTCTTTCTCTTATATTGTAACTGTCACCATTCTTCTTCAATCACATATAACCAAGATCAATTTGTTCACCAACAAATACACCTTGGCACAATTAAATTGTCACACTGAAAGCTGGTCACTCTCATTCAACATAACAAAATATGTATTGCATTAATTTTTCTGAGTTGAACCAATGCACCATTATCGGTGAGCAGAAGCAAAAAAGTCATGATAAGATTGAGATTTAGGACCACTATTATTTTTGAAACATTGAACTTATATCACTCTCAAGGACCCTAGTTTACTGATACTGATTAAGATAGCAAATATAAGATAGCCTCTCTATTGCCATCACTCTACCACTATTGTTTTATATTCCTCTTTCCAAGGTTTAAGGGTAGCACTAGCAAGAAATAAATATGTTTCACCAGCTCATGTAGATTTTAGATTTATCTTTAATTGTTAATTTCACAAATTTAGTAATTTTTTTTGGAACTTCAATTTCAGGAAATCCTTGTGCTTGTCTTACAGTGCAACTAACACTTGATAGCAAATACTCTCGGACAAAGCCAAGCTTCAGTTCAATTAACGAATCCAATTTCTTCAAGCCGCATGATCAGGAAAGTCAAAATTTTTGTTGCAGAGAAGATAAATCAAAAGAAGAAACATCTGCAGTCATCTCTGAGAAATTTCAAGGTTTTTTGACAATTGGAACACTCGGTGCAGAGCCAGAAACACCAACTTTTGCCTCTCCATTAGGAAACATACCTATAAAAGATGCAGACGTGTTAGAGACTCAAGTGAAGCTCATAAGTTACGAGCTTGAGAAATTCGTTGAGGCTGAAGAAGAATGTTTCTACGAATCATCAGGAAGAAGCAGCTGCCGTAGCAACGTCACACTTGCCGGAAAGCAAACAGATGGACCCAAAACTGAAGATTTTGGAAACAAGGTTATATGTCCACTGCAAGAATATTTATTAGGGTCATCGGTCGAGATAAGAGAGAAAATAGAAGTCGAGATAGAGAGGGCATCAGTTTATGAGCTATTTCAAAGGAAAAATACAACAAATGAAGACTGTATAGAGACAGGAGTAAGAGAGACACAAGTAAAGCAAGGTCGTAGGTCTGCCATGCATATTATGAAAAAAATGTTGAAAATGGTCCACACTTCTTCAAAAGGCTGTGACACCTATGGGAATACTGCTTATCATGCTTCTTCAACTAATACAAAGCTGTGTAAGGTTGGTCCTTATTACTAGATATTCTATTACATACTCCCTCCGGTCACATTTATAAGTAAAAAACAGTTTTTCAGGTTCACTGAATAACTAATGTATCTGGTTAATCAATGTATCTAAAAAGATGGTTTTTGCTTATAAATGTGATCGGAGAGAGTACTTAACAATACTTACTTGATTAACTCATAAGAATTAAGTAGGCTGGTTAGTTAAATTTAGTTAGTAACAATCAATTTGCTTTATTTTTCAAAATTATCCTTAACAGTTTTAGGACTCATTATTTCACTCTTTTCACCTAGTTTAGCTATCGAATAACCATAATTTCAATATGTCATCTTGAACATACATGAAAAAAATCATAATATGTTGTTTGGTTTATTCATCTGGGTGTGCAGGTTCTAAGTAAGTTTCACAGAAAACTCTTTCCCAAAGACACAAAAAATGCAAATAATTTTAAATCCCACAAAGGTAAGATTAAAAATACTCCTCGTGACTACTTCGATGAATATGAGAACGGAGACATCACATATCCGAATACTGGCAGAAGATTTCATTTAGATAGCAAGTCAAAGAACTGGTCTAAACATTGTGAGAGCAACTGGAGGCTACCGCAAGATGGCCTAAGCAGTGGTTTGCCTGGGAACAATGAGCACTGGATCAAAACAGATCCAGAGTGTAAGTACTATATATCTCTAAAAACTAATTGTTCAAGAACACAAATTTTTTAAACATACTCCATCAGCATTGTTGATATTTGTAAATATAGTATAGAATATTTTAGAACACCATATTCGTTAGTATTGGCATTTGGAAATATAACATATCTCTATGGAACCCAGTTGGATTGGTTTGATGGTATTCACTTGGGACTTTGGAGTGTGCTCCTCTCAAGGTCTCAGATTCGATTCTCTTCGATACCAATTTAGGTGGACAAGTTTGGCTTCTTCGAATATATAATAGGGTGTCGACCAACCTTTCAAAATAACTAATATAGACAAGCAATCAAATAGAAGAATCAATATGAAGAGAATCGATGAAACAAGAGAAGCAACAAAAACTAATAATCAAACAAAACCAAATCAAACAATCAAACATAGGAACCAATAGAGAGAAGATTAATAAAAGAGAGAGTAACAGCCAAACGGACGAAGAAAATGAAAGAGAGGAATCAAAATACCAACAAAGAGGAGCTCGAAGAAGAATCAATCAAAGAGACAAATCATCATACCAATAAAGAGAAGCATCTAAAAAATTCATATTTGTCCTTAATGATAAATTTTCACAAATATATTATGAGTATTATCTTGACTGAACAAATTACGCAAATATGCCAATAAGTTTCGAAAAGGAGGAAACAATATCCATGTAAAATTCCAAAATGGAGTGATATGCTCATAAACAAATAGTCCAAATTGTCTTCAACATAAGCCACTGTGCTTAAAAACAACGAACTTACACCATTGATTTTTAACCAACCAACAAGACAATCAAATAATGAAGGAGCAAATTCCAAATTCTACTATTTGAAAGAGGCAATCTTTGTTCCAACAAGAAAACAGTAAGAGACGACCTGAACTTCCACTTGCAAGTTGATACCAATCAAAAAGAGACAGATCTATTCAGATATATCATCGAATCCGTCAACTTTTTTTTATACTACAATTTTATTCTTATACTTTTCATAATTAGACAGTGGAAGTGACTTGTAGATCAAAGAGTGGGGCGTCCCATTTCTACTCTTTTCCATCAAATTCTTTATTTTATGTGTTTGTTTCAAAGAGTTTGTCATCACAAGCGTAAACATTCATCAAAGTTGTGAAAATGGCAAAACTAACATTTGGTTAGCCATCAAACAGGAACAGATTCTTGTACAGAAGCATGTGGCTCACATGCATCGGAATACAGCCGCGGTAGTGCTGGCACATGATATTGTTACGGAATCCACTAGAAATTGAGAAAATTCTGAAATTTTATTGAATGAAAAAAGTGTCTCTCTGGCTACAACTTAAATGTTTAAATACTAAGGTACCCTAATGGGTAGAATATCCAAAACAGAAAATAAAACAAAAATTATTAAAATTGGACTAAAATAATAAAATCTAATTTTCGGCCTTCATGAAACTCGTATGGTTTAAAAAGACCATACTTCATGCAAAAGCAATGAGTTCCATTTGTGGGCCGATTCCCTTTCCAGAAAAAGTATATTAATAGTCAGTTGGATTTTTCCCAATACACCCCCTCACGCACAACACTCTTTAGGCTTGGTGCATGAATAGGTAAGTGACCCTTGAATTCGACAAGCTCTGATAGCATCTTGGACACCCATCAACAAAATAAAATATAAACTAGCTAGGGTAAGCCTTGATGGCAGCTAAACTCAAGGATAGAGAAATAGGATTGGAACTTTGCTCTAAACCAAGTTGAACAGTTTAAATTGATTAACTTGTATTTCACAAAGAGGTTGTGCAAACTTATACACACTAGAGAAAATCTAAAGAAAGGACAAACAAAAAATAATAAAAATAAATCAATCCTAATGAATTAAAGAATAATCAACATATCTATTTGGATTCTCTTCAAAGAATGAATACAGAGGTACTTCAATTTCCCTCATAAATTGTTGAAAGCAAGTTTTCTATGTTGTATCATAAACATATTAAAGCCTATCCTGGACATATCAGTCAATAATGTACTTACTGAAAAAGTAAAGAAAAAGGAGAATACTTGCCTCTCTGAATTCCATCTAGGAGTATTGTATACAAATTGGTAATAAAAACAGGCATGACACCGATACTTGGCAATTTTGAGTGAAAATCAGAGCGATTTGGTGGCTTAAGTCACATATGATAGGGTTTGGATCTGCTCTGATTCTTTATTGCAGAATTTTCGGCAGGTCCTCTACTTAGGCCCCGTTTGGTTTGAGCTTATGAAAAAGAGCTTATACAAATAAATAATTATTTATCTTAATTCATAAGTTCTCACTAACGAAATTTGTACCTTCATAAACTATTTTTTCATAAACTACATTAAAAAGCTTATAAATAATACATAAAGAAATATTTATTTGCACAAGCTGTTTTGCATAAGCTCTAAAATAAGTTAATCCAAACAGACCCTTAATATATGACTTCATTGAGTAGTACTTTTTCCACTTGTAAAAGAGGTTTATTTTCATCATCCATATAGGCTCATATTATCTATGAAGCGCGCACACCTCTTGGATTAGGCGTGTCGCGATGTCCGACACGCGTTAGTGTTCGACCTTCCTATCACACTCGTACGACACACGACACGTGTCGGACAAGTGTCCTAAATAAGTTGTTTTCTTCCTCACTTCGACACTCCTTGGACTAGTGTCTGACACCTATACAACATTTATATGAGGCGTGTCGGACAACTCAAACAAATATCTAGATTTGTTTCTCTGCTTTCACAAAGAGTGGATTCAAGAGTTAAAGGTGTGTGAGAAATGTTGATCAATGAAAGGTTATAGACATTAGAGTTGATTACAACGCATTTAAATTTTTGGATAGTAAGTGGATAAATAAAGACCAAGTACTATTGAACCTTATTATAGAACATTTTTTAATGAAATAAATTGCTCAAGTTAGATGCATATGTAAGTATTTTGGTTCTTAATTTAGATCTTTTATAAATAAATTAATATATAGGTAGCGGTGTCAGTGTCCTATGTTTTTTACATTAGTGGTGTCGACGTGTCCGTGTCAGTATCGGAGTCCGTGCTTCATAGCATATTATCCTAAAATTATTTAACATAAATGTATTTTAGGTTATAACATCATGTACTTATTAATACTTACCGGAATTTTTCAATCAAGAAAAAAATGCTTACAAGGAATAAGAAACGTTTTCAAGCATAACTCCTGACCCCCATTGTCTTCATCTTGCCCATGCAAAATATTGTAAATAATCAAACCCTATAAATGTGCAAAATATACTTTCTTTAATAACAGTGTATAATAATATTTAGCATACGAGAAATTTCAAACTTAATCCCCGACAGGCTTTTCAGTTGCAATGCAAACCAATATACTATGGAGCATCATATTATTTGCATTGCATTATAATTGGAATATATTTATGTATTTTTGACTAATTTGCAACTGTTGCTATTGCAGATTTGGTGCTGGAGCTGTAGCAACTTATGCTGTATGAAAGTGTAAATAAGTTAAGCCTCTGTAAGAGACTTCTCAAGATGATCGTGTTATGCTTGTACTTAGTGTCAGATGATAATGCATTCAATAGTAGGATATTTATTTTTTTCGAAAATTTATTTAATTTAACGTCGTTTATATTTTATTTATTTTCTGTTCGCTATTAAGTTTTATTAAGAATTTAGTTTATTTATGTAGTAGCGCAACCCTAGATTAGATACTTAGGTTGTGACAGAGCCTAATATTGATATTACTATCATGATGCTTATATCTTGATATTTATATCTTGCTATTAATATCTATCTGTCTAGGAAGTAATTAGTTATAGCTAGTGAAAGATACCGAAAGCGAGTTGGCCCTAGTTGTAAGTACTTAGGAGGTAACTGATGAGTCAATAAATTAGTGTTTTAATATGTTATTTAAGTCTATTTTATTTATATTTGATTTAGTTTTATTTAAATATTATTTCCTTTTAGAATTATTTTACTTCAATTGCAAGTTATTATATTTCAGGAACAAATATTCAAAAGA
>Ga0315914_1010489_pt1 | contig 11490 bp, 6 predicted proteins | sample MpolenodulesMG_FD_203920 | JGI IMG/M metagenome (GOLD analysis project Ga0315914, IMG submission 203920) | Medicago polymorpha root nodule microbial communities from Los Angeles, California, United States - elongated nodules | ecosystem: Host-associated > Plants > Roots > Nodule | place: USA... | reverse complement strand
CAATGATCGTTTGAGGTATTTGTTGTTTTGTTAGTCTTGTTTGTTGTACAGAGATACTTGATTAGGATCAATGTTTTATGCTGATATAATTACCATACTTAAACAAGTCGAACCCTTGAGTGTTGTTTTCTCTTAGTATTAAAAGGTCAAGTCTACAAAACTAAGTCATGATAAAAGGTCAAGAGTTAGGTGCAATACCCCCAAAGCATGTCTCACTCATATAAAACTAAGTCATGAAAAGAACTCTTGTAAAAGAGCCTCTGACATCTTCCCTTCATGGTTTGCTTAACCATCATAAATTTGCCTCAATTTTTAAAATTAGATTTAGGTGTTCTTTTCTCCGTTTGCGCTTGAATATAGGTGTAAAATTTTGTGAAGTACTTTTTTCTCCTTTGTTTGTTTCAGTTTTTGGAGATGGTGTGGGATAAGAAGGTTGGAGATGTGTTACAACTGTCTGTGGCCCGAGCATCTCAAAATGATCCCGTACATGTCAATATGGTGGTTGATGAAGTTGCTGTTGAAAATTTTAATCGGTAAGTCTCATGTCATTACAATATTATATCTTGATTAGTTTCAAATAATATTTCCTATTGGAACGTATGATGTTTTTTTTGTTTTTTGGTTTTGCTTTAATAGTTGGCCGAAGAAGTACTGAAGCTGGTGAGGTTCGGGCAGCAGCAGTTTTGTGTATGCTCACTTTTGCTTTAATAGTTGGGCTTTCAAGCTGAAGAGTTTGAAGTGCATACTGGCTTCAACACTACAAATTTATATTTATTTGCCCTTTTATTTATATCTGTATGAAATACGTTCGTTTTTACCAGATGTGAGTCAAGTGAGTAAAATCACTGCCAATATCTTGACATTATTAGAAGTGATGAAAAGGGCTGAAATTAACTCTCTGATGAATTTAGAAGTTTGGAATTCTTATGCCATTCACAGTATCGTCAAAGTTCTAAGAATAAATTTGGTCCGAAAGCTAGAAGATATGTTTTTTTATTCATTTTCCTCCTAGTCAAAAGGCCTATATGGTTGATGATCTTGACAGTCTCAAGATATTGTTATTCTCTTATATGCCATTTGGTTCTGTGTTTGCATCATTTCTTTTTAGCTCATATTTCCTTTTGCATGGAGGAAAATGGTTTACATTACAATGGTTTAGTATTTTGTGTGATTGAAGGGGAAAATCCTCTTGCTGCGCTGTAATAACTCAAAATAGGATATGAGAACAATAAGATAGAAGATAACTATGTGTTATTGAGAATACTCTTACAAGGACTCGGATAAATGTAACAATGTCCAAGGTTCTTCTGCTGATTCTGCTGGGCTACGCATGAAGTGATTTCGCCTTTATTTTTATTTTTTGAAGTTGAACCAAAACTCAATAATCAATGATCATTTTAGGCATTTGTTGTTTTGTTAGTCTTGTTAGTTGACATAGATACTTGATTAGGATCAATGTTTTGTGCTTATATAATTGTAATTCTCACACATGGCCTACTTGTCAGTGTGTTGTTTGCTCTTAGTATTAAAAGGTCAAGTATATTGTACATTGATGTTGTGTACTCTTACGCATTTTCTTTTAACAAATCCCTCGTGCTGGGTAGTCCTTAGTATTAACTCTATAATAGTTACTGGCCAAAATGCATGCATAGCTAGCACAAGTTGAGTTGCTGTGATCATAGAGAGAGCTAGACCTCAATAGCTTGATTTCTTGTATCTTATTATATACACGAGAGTTAGGTGCAGTATCCCTAAAGCATGTCACCTAGGGATTGGTGAAACCGATTGCGGAATCTCACGATTGACGCTTGATATACTAAGCATTAAGAAATGAGAATCATGCATGGATGATGTTTTTAGTTTTCTTATCTCTTTCATATCATCATAGAAACAAGGACAAACTATAGTCTTTGACGTTAGTCACTTTTCGTCTTTGACATTAAACTGAGACGTTAAATCAATACAATTTGCACATGTGGCAAATACGAATACAACTAACTTGATTTGTTCTCAGAGACTAAACTGAAAGAAAAGAACAAAAAGGATTAGGAAAGAAATATATATGATTCCTACCAATTTTGCTTTCGATCCCCCCTGTAGTTTGAAAATTCTCAAATTTTTACACAATCCTTTTCTTTCTTTCTTTCATGGTTTGCCTTTCGAGAAGAAGGATGAAGATGATCCTGTTTACTGACATCACCCTCTAGAATTCTTTTTTCGGTACTTTGTTTCATTGTATGATTGTGTTTATTGTTTTAAACTTTTTTTTTCTGGTGTTTCCTCTCTCAATTTCTAGTATGGATATGTGTTCTCTAGGGCTGCAATCCCCAGAGCCAAAGGTAGGAGTGTCTTCCAAATGAAATTGCTTTACAGTCATTCGGTCCTCTCTTTGTTATGGCTACAATGGATGAATTGTTATTGTATTGTTCATGCTTTTTCAGAGACCATGTCTCAACTTCTTACACATAATCATATACAAGGTGAATTAGCTTCTCAATAGAGGTTTTTCAATAGAGGTTTTCCATATTAGCTCATCTCTTTATGTATTTAATATCTAAAGAAAGAGAACAACATACAATTCCGATTTTCATGAAATACATGGGGGTTATGGGTTGACCGGCCAATAACAATCATTCCGTGAGGTATTCGCTATAAAGCTTCTCGGGATAATAAACATTACCATTTCCGTATTGTTGTAGTTTTTGGATAGGATCTTGATTCGGGGTGCAAACTTTTTTGTCCTACGAAATTTTGAATTTATTTTCCTCATAAAAAATACACATTTTAATCCTCTGAAATATCTTATTTTACACAAATAGCTGCTATTATTAGGACAATATTGTTTGAACTTTTAAAGTTTGGAATGTTTTTTGTAACTATGTTTAGAACAAGTAGTATCATCAATATCATTTAATAGTTTAAGGATTAAAAAATTGTTTAAACCATTCTAATATTTACCACTTGGAGTTTGGAAGAGTAGTATTATCAAAAATAGATAAATAACCATCATCGCCATAGTTTGTAAATAGAGAAAAAACGAGAAGAAAAATATATATAAAAGAAGACATGAGAAGAAATCAAAGAGTGAAAAAAGAAAAAAAAGATATTACAAAGTTATATATATGAAATTTGCATCCAAATGATATAACTATCAACATGGCTTAGTGGTAGAAGATATTAAACAGGGATCAATGTGTTTGATTCCTCAGCCATGCATTTTTTAACCTTGGGTTTAAGGTGTAAAATGAAAAATAAACTATGAGCGGTGAGAATGCATTATTATAGAGGTATTGGTGCAACTTTTCTAAGTTCATGCACTCTCAAGTCCCTGGTAGTTATTTCGACTTCCAACAAAAGAAACTGATAATTTTTGTGGTTGCCTTTTCTCATTTCTCCCCCATTATTTTTCGTGTAAAAATTTTGAACTTTGGTTGAAATTATATTAGCATCTCTCCAGCGGTTTCATGGTAGTTTCGAGAAGTTAGAGATTTTTATGAAAGGTCACTGTAGCTTAGAAGGTTAAAGTTATGGCAAGATGATGATTGACGCAAATTAATTAGAAACTAAACAATTTTGCAATTTGTTATAAATATTGGTCATTTGACCTAAATGTTGCTTTTTGGGTCGGAATCCGACAAAAAATTAAAGAAGAGGGACAAGAAGAAATTTGAATTTCTAATTTCTTTTAGACTGAGGGTTTTAAAATAGACGTCTTTCTTTTCTTTCATTTTGGTCCCTGAGGACACATCATCAAGCCCTTTTCCCTTCCCACGTTAGCATATTTTATTTAGAGAAATGATATTTGTATAATCATTTTTTAACAACTTTTGTGACAACTTTCTCTCTCATACTCACATTATATTTTTATTTTTTCATTCTATTACCTTGATTTTCGTGTCAATACATAATTTTCTTTGTAAAAATATGATTGTCAATGTGGTTGTTAATCAAATTGATATTCAAATAACATTCCTCTTTTATTTATAAGAGTTACCATCTCAATATAATGATATATACTAATATGGCTAACCAAATGCAGTGTGGAGGATTAATTGTGTGCTTTTGGTTCAATTAGAAACTATACCGACAATGAGTTACGTAGTGAGAGAAGAAAATGGTGGTTTCCTCATTCATCGGAAGAATAATTAATGTAAGTTTATATAATGTTGGGTTAATTGTTCAAATTTACAATGTAATAGACGTGAAATCTATAAAATGACCATGTATAAAAAAAACACAGATTCTACCATTTAATTTGAGATTTTTCCTATTTGTTCATCTTATTTTTCCATGTAAACATAAGTTGTGATATAGAGGTTGACTCTTTTCATGATTTTTTACAAGCATGTTTAGAACGTTAAAATATGGTTTTCCACTTATCATTATAACTTTTCGAGAAAGAACCGTTTAATTATGAGTTTTAAGGTGCCAAAAAATCAACAAAAAAAAAAAACGGAAATCTCAACATAGGAATTGAATTTTGAGTTTTTTATTTTTGCAGAGACATCTATAAAAATAAATAGAAGATATATGCAAAGTGTCATAGCATTTTCAAGAAGCCTTGATTTATTTTTATTTTTTGACCTAAATGTATAAAATTACAATTTTGTTTTGAGCAAACATATACTTACAAGTCAAATTTAGTTTTCTAATTTTGTTAGCAATGTTAATAACATCATTACTACCCTGAAGATTAGCTATGCGTTTTTCTTTTCCCATAATTATGAATTTCTTAACTAATTTATAATTAATTCTTACCTCATTTAAAACTCCAAAATTTAAATAATGAAATTCAAACCGTTTATACTTACACAAAATAAAATTGCAATTTTACATGTTTTGGTTGAAAAATCAAAATAAAACGTGACATCTTTGAAATACTATGAAACTTTGTAGATCTTTTATATGCATTTTTATAGATGTCTATGCAAACAATCATCTCAAAATTCAATTTCTAGGTGGAGATTTCTTTTGTTTTGTTTTTTGAGTTTTTAAAGCTTTAGAAAATTCATAATTAATCCGTCTCTTGTCGAAAAATTCTAACTTTATGTGAAAAGTCGTATTTTAACGTCCTAAACATACATGTAAAAGTCCTAAAAAAATTCAACTTCTAAGTCACTTTTCAGGATTTTATGTAAACATTAAAAAAAGGAGATTAAAAATAGGAAAAGTCTCAAACTACAGTGGTAGAATCTATGTTTTTTTTTTTTTTACAAAGTAATTTTTTTAGACTTCGCGTATATTATAGCCAATTTGAACAATTAAACTTAAAATTTATAAATGTTTTTCATTAAACATGCATTTAATCATTAGAAAACTAAGAGTATCGGGCATGTATTGAATTGAGATTTTGAAGGAATTTAAAAGACTTTTTGGTTATTAAAAAAAATTGAGGTATTCAATCAAGATTTTAAAATATTAATAATAACTTCGGTGGTATTCAATCAAGATTTTAAAATATTAATAATAATTCCGGTGGTATTCAATTAGGATTTTCAGGATTTTTTTAAAGAGTTCAACAAAATCAGACGATATTTAATCAAGATTTTTCACAACTTAAAAATTGTCTCTTAGTCTTCAAAAATGAATAGATTTCAATGGATTACTTGGTAAAATGGATTTTGTGAGACATTTTAGTTGAAAATTTTAAAACTAACAATCTCATATAAAGACCCGAGATTTCTTGAAACTGGTTTTTACTCCCTGTATATGTTCTTTTGTCGCTTCTTTCCACTTCACTCATCAACATGTGTCATTGTTGATATCCTCCTTTCACTTTTTTGTTTTTCATGTGTTACTCATCAACCCTTGATTTTCAACGATCATTGTCAATCACCAGAAGAATTTGTCACAATTGTATCAACGTAATCCAACTGAGAGTTAATCCTGCTAACTTTACGCCCGAAAGTTGCAGAAGTTTGGAAAAATTTAGTTTTTAAATTAAAGGCTAAATTAATCCAATGGTCCCTCAACTAATTTCCAGTTTTCATTTTGGTCCAATAAATCTTAAAATCATCACTTTGATGCCTCTACTCTTGATCCGTTATTTAATTTGGTTACCTCCGTTAGTTTTTTATTGTCTATATTTTTTGATTTGATTTTAGCCATTTCATTACATGTCCATTGTATTTATACATTAATAATCATATTCATTAGATTTTCCATTTTCCCTAATTTTTTTCACTTTTCATCTTCTTCTCCATTCTTCTTCCTTATATCTTATTCAACTTTTTCTAGAATTAAAAAAAAAAAAACCCAGAAACAAATTAAATTTATAGATCCTATCATATATTCATACATTAATAATCATATTCATCAGATTTTCCATTTTCCCCCTTTCCTTCTAGTTCGATCCACTTCTTCTTCTTCATTCATTATTATTCAATTCATTCTCCATTCATCAATAAACTACATCATCATATTTCAATTCAAACACCAGAAACGAAATCAAGAATGTGAAGTGAAAATTTTCAATTCAAATGGTTAATTTCATTGTTACTGGAAAATTTCGAACAGGTGTAGAAGTTGAAAATCCTAAAGGTTTTCTTTGGAAGCCACTAACGACGGAGGATTCATCTTCGTCGGATCTTGGATTTATTGTTTTTCGACTTTCTCGCGCCGTCGCCGAAGGCATAGAAATGGTCGATTGTTGTTTTGATTTGTTGATGTTGATGTTCTAAGAATCAGTTATGCGTTTTTTTTTTTTTGATTTGTTGAAGATTATGTGAAGATGATGAAAAAGTTGAAGGAAGAAGATGAAGAAAGGGAAAAAGAATTAAGTGTTGATGGTTCACCGTAAGATAAAATACACCTGTGTGATCCAACGGCCCTCCTTTTAAAAAAAGATCAAACGGTTTAAATTAAAATAATTAATAGAATCTATGGTGGACCACTCTTAAGGTTGGTCCACCATAGACATTTGCGGTTAAAGTTAACAGTTCAGAGACTTCTTTGAATAATGGAGCAAACGTTGAAGGACCAAAATGATGATTTTAAGACTTATGAAATCAAAATGAAAACTAAAAATTAGTTGAGGGACCATTGGATTAATTTATCCTAAATTAAATCTCCATCATGTAACCAATTAGTTTTAGCACATTGGTTCCAAAAAATGTTCTTGCACCAATATACGTGACATACGATTCCTCAATGCATTGAAGAAGCTTACATATCTGAATCAACTTGGCTTTGGACTTGGTCAACTTTTTCCCTGCATTTATCAATACTAGACTTCTGCTCCGTGCTATCGCACGGGTCTGTTATAAATGAATATCATTATATTTGCTAGGGGCGGACCCACGTTAGAGTGAGGGTGTGCACCTGCACACCCTGGATTTTTCTAGTTTACCCCTGTTGTGTTGTTTTAAATTGAACTTGCACACCCTAAAATATTGAGTTTGCACCGAGTTTGCACCTCACTTGATCTCTCACCTTTTGATTTCTGACGCGGAACAAAATATCTACTTTAATGTGGAGTTGACCTTATTCATTGTCTTTTAACCCGTGTTTTCCTTGTTTAGTTTTAAATCAATTTTTACGAGTTCAGGTATGCTCCATTTAGGCTAAGCTCCATTTACTCCATTTAAGATATGGATGTAAGACATGTGGCAAAAAAAATCTAGCGGTTGAGATTTTAAATTAAAAAACAAATATTTGTTAAAGGGTTAAATAAGTTTTTCGTCCTTATAAATATAGCAAATTTTGATTTTTGTCCTTAAAAAATTAAACCGAATGTTTTCATCCTCATAAAAAAGTTTATTTTGTTTTTTGTCCTCAAAGCCCAATTTATGTTCATGTAAATATCAAGATTATAACTCTTTTATGTTCAAATTGTATCTATATTATGTTTGTTTATTATGTTCAACCTTTGTATATTCTTATTGTGTTCAAAAAATTCAAAAACATGTCAAAATTATATTCATTAGGGACCAAAACCAAAATAAAAAATTTTGTGAGGATGAAAACATTCAGTTTAATTTTTTAGGGACTAAAATCAAAATTCACAATATTTATGAGGACGAAAAACTTATTTAACCTTTGTTAAATAAATACATAATAACAACAAACAAATTACATTCCCATTCTAAAAAAAAAAAAATCATAATCCCTTCTTCTCTCATATTGCCGCCGCCTGCGTGCAAACAAATCATGTACCTCTCTCTTCTCATTTGACCTTCTTCCTTCTCTTATGCTTTCCTTTCATCATCTCTTCTCCCAACTCAGATCCTTGTTTTTCTTTTACCCATCTCTTCTTCGTTCCTTTCTAATACAAATTTTCTTTTTGTAATTTTAATCAACAATTCTGGTAGATTTTAATTTTTGTTATTTTGAGGGAATTATTGTGTGTTTTTATTAAACAAATATTTGTTTTTTAATTTAAAATCTCAACCGTTAGATATTTTTTTGCCACATGTCTTACATCCATATCCTAAATGGAGTAAATGGAGCTTAGCTTAAATGGAGCATACCTGAACTCAATTTTTACTAACCTTATTCATTGTCTTTTAACCATTTTTTTCTCCATTTTTTATTATCATTAATTGTTTTTCCTAAAGGCTAAAATCCACAACAGCTCTTAAGGATGGAACGTATGACTTGTCAAACATAATGCTTTAACATTATGATGTATTCATTTATTTTATTTTATTTTTGAAAGAAGTTGTATTCATTGTTATGAACAACTTTTTCTATCCTTTCTAAAAAAAACAACTTTTCTATCCTTTTTTCATTTTAATATTGATTTAGTGTTCAACCCATATTCAAATAAAAACACACATGAAGATAGTGTGGTGATTCAAATCCAAATACATGATTCTATGAAGTCCCAACGAATAGTTAGAATTGTTACATTACCAATTGAAGATTATATGTAAATCTTTTTGATACATAATATATTGAGTACAATGTAATATTTTGAGTATATTACTACATGATTATAATTATTTATTTTTTATTATTATTAAAGTTTTATATTTTGCCCCTGACCTAGGGTCCTGGATCCACCACTGTATTTGCTTACAACCAATAATGAATTCGTTATTGACATATGAATCTAAAGATAATAAAGCATAATTTTGTGTTAAATCTATAGATAGATTTATTATGTACTAGTAGTATAAGATGAGCAATGTATCACCAAATTTCAATGTTTCTTAAAGAATAATTCAGAAAAATTAGAACAATATTCAACTGTAATTGAATAATGTCAAACATATTTCTTTAGCCAACATGAATTATTATGAACTGGTAGTATAAGATGAGCAATGTAAGTAGAGAATGGTACAAAATAGATTCGATAAAAAGAAGTGTATAACAACAGTGGGATAAAAAAGATGCTTTAGTTTAAGAATACATAAAAAAAAATGAAAATCAAGAAACCTTTCAAGTAAATTAGCACATCAGCAAAATCTCGATCCTTTGCAAATATAACAAAGTTCTCTAAACTCGACGTCTTGATCTTTATGTTACAAAGCTTGAAAACAAAATGATTGTTATCTTACTATCAAAACACATGCATCAAAAGAAACTTGCTGTAAACTTTGTTCATTTAAATAGCAAGAGAATAGAAGTGATATATCTACTTAATGAAGTAGTTGATAGTTGGGTCTAAGTCTTGGTTAATGAGTTCTTGAATAACTACATACATCGTTTATAACAAACATTTATTCATTGATGAGTGGCTTAAGACCAATGAAAAACGTGTGAGTGGGCCAGAGTTTGAGTGGTTCAAGACTGATGCAGGAAAGCAACAAATTGGAGGGAAATGACTTGATATTCAGGGATAAATTTTTCATTTTGGGTGTTAGGACTGCAATTAGGGTTAGGGATTTGGAGTGATCAGACCACCTTTGATTTATATTAAGTAAGATCATGTCTGATATGCTAGAAATGATTTTTATTCCAAAAGGATAAGTCTGATGCACGCAAATTCAGCTTGTTTGAAACCAGTTTCTCTCCAACATTGCATACTTGAATCTAGCTCGAACCTTCCTACTACATGTGATCGGATCATGTACCGACATAATAGGGTATGTAAGTTTCCCAACATTGCATTTGGAATTGGAAACATATGAGGCCATAAGAGCCTGAAGCCAATGCATGATCAAGTCTTTCCTCAACCTCTTTGACAATACCAAGGCTTTTGAACCAAGTATACGAGCACCCCCTCCATATGAACATAAGTTAAACCCGAGCCAACAATGCAGATCAGAAACCATTGCTCAATCATGAACATAAGTTACCAACACATTGAAAAATTACATTACCGTTCTTTTCCTTTTTTTTTATTCAAAGTGTCGACAATTTGTTATTGGTTCATTGTGTAAAGAAGTAATCTTCAATCTTGTTCTTTGTTTTCGAGTAGGAAAATACGTGAGAGGAATGCCATGAACTCTTTTTTTTAAACACTCTTTTTAACACTCATTTTCTTATCGAATGAAATCTATGTGAGTCTCAAACTTCAGAAATGTGTCTCAAATAAAGTGGTGAAACTTACGCAATAAAAGAATTAGGGTTGGAATGATGTTGGAAAAATAGCGTTTATAACATTTTTCAAATACATGAACTATAATAGTGATTCTTTAAGAAGCTCACGTCGTAGATAAGGAAGTCGCGCCTTGAAACTCAACTTTCACTTAATACTAACAATTTGTCTATTACTAACAATTTGAATATTTTTTTTTCCAATCTAGAACTTCCCTTCTAGAGTATGTATTGAGTAATTTTAACCTTCTCCTTTCCTTTCTTCTAATTTCTTTCCTGGTCATGAAAAAAGATAACAAGGTTATAAAACCTAAGTATATTTTCAGAATATTATTAAAATTATAAAAGATAATATGATTTACAAAGTGGTTTATAAATTATAAATGGATAGTGATCGAGTGACCCAAAATTTAAGAGAACGAGTAAACTTGTCCCCACAATTTATCAAGATTATGGTACTACTATATATAGTTTGTATTATTTCTCTACTAATTTTGTTGGTTTACCTCAATTGTAATTGAGTCATTAAAATATTCTGGTTGAGAAAAGTCATATTCAAGATTAAGAAACAATTGTAATTTTGTTATGTTGGATAAAAGTAGTATATCATAATTATACATATACTATTTTAGGCCCTGTCATTATGTTTGTACAAATTTTTCCCATAAAGATTTAACCTCCATTAATAAAAAATCTATACCCCTCATTCATTGGTTGTAAATCCTAACCAATGGGAAAATTATAACATGTAGTGAACTATCCAAATGCAAATTTGAAATTATTTAACAGTCACCTTCATGAGTCAGAATTTTACAGTTCTTATACAAAGGAAATTAAAATCACCATAAAGTCTTGTATGTTGAGTGTCAACATAGTGCTAAGAATCAGAGGGAATTTGAAATGTATCTGACAAATTCAAATGTGCAAAATTTGTTGCCCTATAATTAAAATCCACTTATATGCAATAGTTTCTAAGTTTGGATTTCATGGTCCACATCATTTATGGTA
>Ga0315914_1010484_pt1 | contig 11494 bp, 14 predicted proteins | sample MpolenodulesMG_FD_203920 | JGI IMG/M metagenome (GOLD analysis project Ga0315914, IMG submission 203920) | Medicago polymorpha root nodule microbial communities from Los Angeles, California, United States - elongated nodules | ecosystem: Host-associated > Plants > Roots > Nodule | place: USA... | reverse complement strand
GCAAAAAAAAATGCATTAAAAATAGATTCAAGGATAAAGATTATATTTGAGGGGACCTTGAAGAAGGAATGAAAATAGACCAGAATGGACAACAAGACAAATTTAACCAATATCAACCGACCCCCCATTGAGAGATGATGACTCTTCCAACCAGACAAACTTTCTTTAATTCGATCATCCAACGGATACCAAAAAATAAGCTTCCTCGGATCGCCACCAATAAAGGTGAAAGAGGGTCTCCCTGACGAAGACCTCTTTCCAGCTTAAACTCCCCAGTAGGACTACCATTTACCAAAACAGAAACCGTTGGTGTCGAAATACATTATGACATCCACCTTCACTGCAAAGCCGAGAACTTCATTCTACACATACCAATATTAAGATACTTCCAATCCATAAAGTCATATGCTTTTTCAAAATTCACTTTAAACAGTAAAAGATCTTTCTTCCGGTTGCGAGTGTCATCCACCAACTCATTAGCTATCAAAAGACCATCAGGAATTTGACGACCAGGCACAAAAGCTTACTGAGACATAGAAATAACTCCTAAATAACACTACACAACCGATTAGCCAGAACCTTAGAAAGAATCTTGTATAAGCAATTAACCAAAGAAATGGGACAGAAAATTGACAAACAGTGGGATTTTCAACCTTAGGAATCAAAGCAATGAAAGTGTTATTTATCCCTTTGGTCAACTTGCCATGTCGGTGGAATTCATTAAAAAACCGGAACATATTATCTTTTAACAACTCCCAAAAATCTTTTATAAAACCAAGATTGATGCCGTCAGGTTTGCAACTTTTAAAGCTATCACAATTCCACACTGCCTGTTTAATCTCTTCCTCAGAAAAAGGCACAATCAGGGGCGCACCAGCCTTCTCGGATAACGAGCTAAACGACAAATCCTCAACACTCGGACGATTTGTAACAACTGATTTTGAAAGTGATCAAAGACCGTACTACACACACCTTCAACCCCATCGACCTGAACATCGTCCACCTTAATAGAAATAAGGGCATTAGCCCTCCGCCTAGCATTCACAATGCCATGAAAAAACATATAATTAGCGTCACCTTCCCAAAGCCGGTTTAATCGGGACTTTTGCCATTGAATACTTGCGTGTAATTTAGATAAGGAAAGGACTTCTGATGAGAAAAATGGATCTCCCCCAGTTCCTCCTCAGCTAACTCTTGTTCCTCTGCCTTAACATCCAACCAAGAATACGATCCTTAGCCGAGTTAATTTTCCCCACTAAATTCTGAGTATGAGATTGATGCCACAACTTCAAGGAATCTTTATTTAATTTAAGTTTCTCCTTAAGCACAAAACCGCCCCACCCCTGTATTTGGAACTTCTGCCATTTCTCATTAACAAATTCCTTATAACCAGGTAAATCATACCAGTATTTAAGTAAACGATTCAGTCTTGGTCCGCAATTAGCTTCATCCACAGTCAACAAAATAGGACAATGATCTGACAACAATCGAGGCAAAGCGATATGCACAAAATTCGGCCACGAAATGATCCACTTTTCAGATAGAAGAAACTGATCTAGACGACTCAATTATAAACTGTCACCCCGAAACCAAGTGAAGCTCCTCCCACATAACGGCAGATCCACCAACTCAGTATCGTCAATAAATCTATTAAAACCCGAGAAATCTTCACTAGGACCACCAGTTACCCTGCTCCTTCTCTCGGTCTCCAATCTAATGGCATTAAAGTCTTCATTAACACACCAAGCCCTGCTCTTATCATTCTGAACAAGAGTGCCCAAACGGTCCCATAGGGAAGAATGCCCCTCATTGTCATAAGGCGCATACACATTAACAATAGCAAAATCCAACCCATTCTTAAGATTCCTTGATACTTTATGAGGCTGAATAAGGATTGGTCAATGATGACCCAAAAATAAGGGAGTTCTACGATGAATAAGTGTACTTCCAGTCTTGTAGGAAGTAGATAGAATGAATTGGTAGATAAAATGAATTGGCATCGATTAAGAGAAAAAGAATACATGGTGTAAATTAGAGATGCAATGTTACCTGATGTTTCTTGGAATCATGACTGGTCGTAGTTGATAAATAAAAAGGAAGAATGACACACACATATTGGATATGAATGATTCTTTCGTTAATGACAAAAAGGATTTTCCTTGCTTGATGGTGCACTAATGGAGTTAGCATCCGTAGGGTACTGTTATTATTAGAAATAATTTATATAGAGTTTCGGTCTCTTGGGCTGTTAAGAGTACATCAGGAGCTTATATTTTGGGTTTGGAGGATTAGGTAGATGGTATATCTAGTAGGGTTCATGATTTATAACTTTTAAAAATCAAAACAAAACGTATTAGAAGTTGGAATTGTAGTGGCGCCGTATGCCTAGTATAAATAATAGTAATTTGCACTAAACAAAGGAATATGTGTGCAACAGTATAGTTGGAATATTAGTAATCCATGTTTGACGATAATAATAACGATCGATATCGAGAGAATAAATCCCTAAATTATAGTGAAGTTTTAGTGAGGAAAATTGTTGAAGTCGAAAGTAATGATCATATGAGATGATAAATTAAAATCAGAGTGACGTTAAGTTTAGGGGACTGGTCGATGTTATAGATGACAACGAATGTGAGACAAAGTAATAAGATATAAAGTCGTGTTAATGAGGAGAGTAAGTATGAAAGAGTTTATGACGAGGGTGAGGTAAAACCTAGTTGTATAGAGGGGAGACATTATAAGGAATGTTGAGGGAGAAGTAAACATCTTAAACACTAAGAATGAGGAATAGGGTTTGCTATCATAATAAAGTATCTAAAGAGTCTATGATAGACGAGAGAATATAGCATGTCCGTAAAATGAATAATAAAAATAAAATAGAGGGATGTTGACGTAGGAACAAGCCGTGCTTAATGGTTGGTTTAATGAGGAGATAATGTGGTGATATAATCTATTTGATAGAGAGTAGAGATGAGGAATCTTTAGTTGTGACGAAGAGTGATGATGATTGATTTTATATAAATGTATATAAATAAATACGATGAGAAATGACGATGTCCATTTTATAATGATGATGAGGATGGTGATGTTTATTTAAATTATGGTGATGTATATTTATATTTGGTGATGAAAGTGGTGACGTTTAATTATGGTGATGATAAATGTGATGATTATTTAAATTATGGTGATGATATAATGATGTATATTTATATTTGGTGATGAAAGTGGCGACGTTTAACTACGGTGATGTTATTGTTTTTGTCGTGATGGTGTACATAATTAGAGAGAGTCTTGTATTAATAGGTGATGTATTGATGATGTGAATGATGTGTATTTACTTGACGAATCGGTCTCATGCATGCATACTAGAATTGAGTCTAGGAAAAATGGTGATGAATTAGTGATGAAAAAGTCCAGTAACATATCTCTAGCAATTTGGTGATGAAAATTCCAGTAACATATCTCTGGCAACTTGGTGATGATAGGTGTGGTACCACATTCATATAGGTATTAGGACTGAGTCCATATGCATAAAAATTGATGATGATTTGTGTTTGGTGAATAAGTGTAATTGTGTGAGACGATGAAGGTGATTATCTGTTGTGCTTATGAAGATGGTTATTGGTGAATATATAGGTTGTGACTATTTTGGAATTGAATTGTTACATTGTGTTTGTGAAGATTTTAGTTCTTATGTTGCAATGATAATTTTTTTTTACTAATGTGGATTGAGTTGACATAGTATATTCTTCAAGGTTTTGAATACTATGTTTGTGATGTAATACGATTTTGACTTAACTGCTTACATGTTCTTCTCGTTTATTTTATACTGTTACATGTTCTCGAAACTCACCCCTTCGTTGTTTGTGTTTGCTGGCTTGGCCCTACGGTTGCGAAACCGTAGTTGTATAGGTTATGAGTCTTGGAGTCAAGTGCATGCCTTCCATGAGGACTTGTCTTGTGTCGTCAGTTATTTGGGGAAAAGCACCGCTCTGATAGTGACACGGGGATAGGGATATGCTTACCTATTTAGTTATGTACAAGAAAACCATTGTCTATGAGTGAAATAAATTATTTTCAAAAGCAAAAAATTAGATGTTAATATTATTATAATTTTCAAGGAAGTGAAATCTGAATTATGTTTGTTATGAGTCAATGTGATATCCTAAATCTTATGGGAGAATTCTTATATTATTAAGAAAGTTTTTATTTGACACTTTCGCTGTGAATCAAACTCTATTTTTAATTAAATAATAGTAATAAATATTTTTGGAATTTAGGGTGTCACATGGAGAAGGTGGGAAAAGAAAATAATATAGGCAAAGAAACTAGTAAGAAGCCTGTTGTTCGGTTTGTGCAGGTTAGAGATAATAGGAACATTGAGACAGTGGAGCTGAACTCAGATGCTAATGAGCCAAACAACCAGGAACAGCCACCAGTTGCATCTAAAAATTTGGAAGCAGACCGTAATAATAAGGAGCAGGGACTGCCACACAATTCTAGTGAGGCTGCTGACATCCCTGCTGATCTCACATCTCAAAATGTTGCTGTTGAATCCCCTAACAAGACTGTTGAAGGCCAGGATGCTAGTGAAGGTGAAAGTTCTAATGCTTCCAAATTTGTTGATGCCACACAACAAAATTCAGATGCTGAAATTCAAGGTTCCAGCCACAAACAAGATACCCTTACCATAATACAAAATGATATGCTATTCCTTAAGTCTTCTTGGGCAAACTTAGCAGATGAACAAGATCATGATGACCTACAGTTAGATAAAACAGAATTAGAAGTACAAATTGATGAACAAATAGCTTAGGATGATCAAAGAAATTTAGATGATTCAGGCTTCCAAGTGGTGAGAAATAGAAAGAGAAATAATAAAGCTAGCAACTCAGCAAAATGTAAAACACTTGCGACCAGATCAAGAGGGGTTTCTAAAATGTCTTTCAAATGAAGTGCATTTATTGGAATATTAGGGGACTTGCTAATTCCCCATCAAGGTTACCATTAAAAAGATTCATAACACAACACAAACTTGAGATCATCCTCATAGATGAACCATGGATGAAATACTCATCTTTTCCCTCAACATGGCTTCATGGACTAGGTCTCAAAACTTTTGCTTTCAATAATAGAGGTAACCTTGAACCAAACCTTTGGTGCATTTGTTCCCATCACCTAAACCTGGTTATTATTGATCCTGATAGCCAACATGTTTCTTTCACAATATCTGAAAACAATATTACTTTTGGTATTTGTGCCATTTATGCTTCTACAAACTACATCACTAGAAGAAATCTATGGAACAAACTTTCTTTTAAACAATCGAACCATAATTTTCGTTGGTGCTTTTTGGGTGACTTCAACACTATCCTTGGAGCACATGAATATAGAGGTCATCATGCTCCTGCTAGAATTCCAATGGACGATTTCAGACACTGGTCTGAATCCAACCAACTTATCCACCTTCCAACTAGACGCTCACTTTTCACTTGGTCTAATAGAAGAGGAGGTATTGTCTACCCTGAAAAAAGGTTAGACAAAACCATTTGCAGTCAACATGGTTGGACATGTGCACCTCAATTTCGTGTTCCACTTTACTTAGACGTAGTTCAGACCACTCCCCTTTGCTCCTAGATTTTATACTCTCCAATTCCAACTTTTCATCTCAGTTCAAGTTTTTGAAAATGTGGTCACTTCATGAAGATTGCATTAATGTGATTAGAAACTCTTGGAACCTTCCTACATTTGGCAACCCCTTGCATATTTTATCACAAAATCTTAAACACTTGAAAAACAACTTGAAAGATTGGAACAGGAATGTCTTTGACAATGTTCATAATCTTTTCTCTGAAGCTGAGCAGGAAGTTTCAGCCCTCCAAACTCAAATCGATAACCTTGGCCTCACTGGTAACCTTTTGAACCAACGAAAACTTGCCCCCATAAAACTTGACCTTCCATTGGCCAAACAAGAAGCCTTTTGAAAAGAAAAAGCTAAACTAAAGTGGCATTTAGAAGGTGATAGAAACACAACCTATTTCCACAGGCTGGCCAAAATTAAATCCAAAACCTCCATCATCTCCTCCATCAGAAGTCGTGATACAGTGCTAACTGAACCATGCTGATCATATCTCTATTTATTACAAAAATTTATTTTCTACTAACTTAGTCAATGAGCAAACAAACAATCTCCTTACTTTGATACCTTCTGAAACCGAGATAAAGGAAGCAGACTTTTCTGTAAATGGGGATGGAGCTCCAGGCCATGATGGATTTGGAGGACATTTTTTTCAAACTTATTGGTCTATTGTAAAAGTTGATGTTATCAATGTTGTCATGGAATTTTTCACTAGCTCTTAGCTCCCTCCAAACTTCAACTCTAATGCTCTTGTTCAAATTCCTAAATCACCAAATGCTGACACTGTTGATCAATACATGCCTATTTCTTTAGCTAACTTCAAGCTCAAGATAATCACAAAAGTTATTGCAGAGATGGTTGCTAAAATCATGCCTATCCTAATCTCCAATCATCAGAGAGGCTTTGTTCAGGGAAGACAGATAAAGGAATGCATTTGTTTAACCTCAAAAAATCTTTTGGAAGGAATCTTGCTTTAAAGATTGATATTTATAAAGCTTTTGATACCATTGAGTGGAGTTTCCTTTTGAGAGTTCTGAAATCTTTTGGTTTTAATGAAATTTTTGTAATTGGATTAATGTTATTTTGCATTCCGCTAATTTTTCTGTGGTAGTTAATGGCAAGTTGCATGATTTTTTTAAATGTAAAAGAGGGGTCAGGCAAGGTGACCCTCTCTCCCCACTTTTATTTTGTATTGCAGAAGAGGTGCTAAGTAGAGGATTGACAAAGTTAGTGGATGAAGGCAAGTTGGAGCAGATCAGTGGAGCCAGGTACTCTTTGGTTCCATCTCATGTGCTCTATGTAGATGACATCATGGTGTTATGCAAGGTAAGGCTGCAGGTCTTTTAGAACTTCAAAATCTTTTCACAGAATATAAGTTGGCTTCAAGTCAGAGAATCAATGCAAATAAATCAACAATCTTCTCAGGGTCAATTTCTCAACAAAGGCTTCTTAACATTGCAACTATGTTTGGATTCAACATTGGAACTCTTCCATTCATCTACCTAGGAGCGCCAATTTTCAAAGGTAAACCAAAGAAGATCCACTTCCAACCTATTGCAGATAGAATTAATCTCAAACTGTCAGCTTGGAAGGCTTCACTTCTATCTATTGCCGGAAGAGTTCAGTTGGTGAAAGTCGTTGTTCAAGGCATGCTGGTACATACATTATCTATTTATTCTTGGTCTGTCACTTTATTGAAAGATTTTGATAAGTGTATCAGGAATTTTATATGGAGTGGTGACATAGAAAAAAGAAAATTAATCACAGTTTCATGGAAAAAGGTTTGTAAAACTGAGAAAAAAGGAGGTCTAGGAGTTACGTCTCTAGTCTCTTTGAATGAAGCTGCTAATTTGAAATTATGTTGGGAATTAATCAGTTCAAAAAATGATAAAACTTAGAAAGAAGGAGGTCTGGGAGTTAGGTCTCTAGTCTCTTTTAATGAAGCTGCTAATTTGAAATATATTGGGAATTAATCAATTCAGAAAATGATTGGGCTAGGTTACTTAGGTCAAGAGCTCTAAAGAATGATATTTGCATAAACTATCACATTTACTCTTCCTTGTGGAGTAATGTGAAAAGTGAGTTTTTTGTTGCAAAGAAAAATTCAATTTGGCAAATTGGAGATGGCACCAAAGTTAGTTTTTGGAATGATATATGGTGTGAGAAGCCCATCACCCAATTTTTGAATCTCAACCATGATTGGCATAATTCTTTATCCTCTAGAGTTTCTAATTTTATCTTGTGATGCAAGTAACCCTCCCCTTTAATCAGGCTGAAGACAATTTCGTATGGAGACACTCCAACAATGGCATCTTATCTCTCAAAGAAACATACAACTTCAAAACAACTCCAGCTCAACATCTGAGATGGACCAAATCAATCTGGTCACCTGATATACCACCTTCAAAATCTATACTAGCATGGAGGTTGATGCACAACAAAGTTTCCACTGATGATCAGCTCAATCTTAGAGGTTTCTCAATCACTTCTATGTGTAGCTGCTGCAGTGAAGCTCAAGAAACCTCATTCCATTTGTTTTTTCAATGTAAACACGCCATTAGAATTTGGGCATGGTTTTCTAATGTCTTGAATATAAACCTTCACTTTCAATCTGTGGAAGATGTTTGGCTCATTACTGAGAGAAGGTGGTCTCCTCAATGCAAGATTGTAGAAATCAACTGAGATGGCATGACAAACGCATCCTTTGGCAAGCAGCTATCGATTTAATTGCTGCCAATGTTTCTCTTTCAGGGAACATGACCAAAAAGCTATCATATAACTCTATCTTTGAATTCCCTATCCTTAAATCTTTCAACATCAGAATTCACCCTCCAAAACCTCCTGACATAAGAGAAGTGATTTGGCATCCTTCAACTCCCAACTGGATAAAATGCAATACTGATGGAGAAGCTGCAGGAACTCCATCTCAGGCTGCTTGTGGAGGCTTATTCCGAAATCAGGAAGCTCTCTGCATTGGATGTTTTGCACAGAATTTAGGTACAGGTACATCTTTATTTGTTGAATTATCAGGTGCTATGCAGGCAATTGAAATAGCTCACAACAAAGCTTTGTCCCAACTATGGCTTGAAACAGACTCTATGCTTGTTATTCAAGCCTTTAACTCAATTTCCATTGTTCCTTGGAGAGTAAGAAACAGATGGGACAATTGTATGTTGCTGACAGGAAACATGAATCTCCTAGTTACTCACATATTTAGAGAAAAGAATTGTTGTGCTGATAAATTATAAAATATTGGATTAACCATTAATTCTATGTTGTGGATGAATGACATTCTAATCCAAGCTACAACTGATTTCACTGGAAAAAATAGGCTAGGTTTACCTTGCTACAGATTTGTAAATCTTTGAAAGGTTTAGGTTCATGTCCCCCTTTCTTTTTGTATGTTCTTATTTTCTTTTTAATATATAGTTGATGCTCTTTGCATCAACAACTCTTATAAAAAAAAAAAACTTACACATTTTTTAATTAAAAAACTAATATTATTTTGACAAGATTAAAAACTAATTTGTCGTGTAGTATAAATTCAAAATCTATATATCTAAATTATCATTATAAATTAAAAACTTTGAGTATGGATATTATTACCTCTATGTTTGTATCCATTCATTTTCTTTACGAAAGTTTGTATCCATTAATTAAAAAGTATTTAAAGTATCAATGTATTTTATCTACATGCAACAGCAAAGTTATCCAATTTATGTCCATAGTAGATTTTATCTACATATAGCAGCTAAGCTAATCTATCCATCATATATGTGTGTGTGACGGCCATATGAAGCGGAAAAAAAATTATGTCTCACAAGTGGTTCATGATATCTGGAAGACATGTAACATCCCGATTTTTAATATTAATTGTCAGTAATATTAGTAAATAGGATAAATTACATCAAAGATTCTTTAAGTTTGAGATTTGTAATAGATTGATCATTTAAGTTATTTTGGTCACACATAAGTCCTTTAAGTTTGAGGTTTGTAACAGATTGGGCCTCAAGCTTGATTTCGGGTCGTCTTTTGGTGCTTGGACTGCATGCGGCCTCCTCCCCTATCGTTGGGGCTAAACAATCTCAAGGTGACAACGAAGGTGCTCATGATGAGTCAGGGTCGAAATTGAAAAAATGAATGAGGGTGCTGACTCTTCAAAATGGTGAAACATCATTTGTTGTTGTTGGGGTTGTTGGAATAATGTAATAGGAACAAGTGCTAGTGTTGGGAGGGATACTAAAATGCATGTAATTTCTAATCGGTTGTCGGGGTTTAGGTCGCCCGAGCGCAATTCCCGACTTACAATACCTAGTTCGACACTTCAATCCGGACCTCCTCTTCTTAAGTGAGACATTAGTCCACCGAAATAAATTTGAAGAATTACATTACTTGCTTGATTTTGATTCTTTTATTTATGTTAACCACACCGACAAAGGCGGGGGTCTTGCTTTAATTTGGCACACTTCCTTCAATTGTCATCTTGTAGATTTTTATAATAATCATATCACTGTTGAAATTATTGATTATGTACTTGGAACTTGGAGACTCACCGGCTATTATATGGCTATCCCACGGGGGTCATAGAATTGTCGCGTGAAACTTCCTCCGTCAGCTTTCTGATCAATTTTCAGGGCCCTGGTACATATTTGGATATTTCAATGACATTCTGGATTCCAGTGAAAAAAAAGGTCGTAACAATAGACCTCGGTGGTTGATTAATGGCTTCCAACAAGCTGTCCTTGACTCAGACTTGTCAGATGTCCTAGTTGAAGGCTACCCATTCACGTGGTTTAAAAGTCTTGGTAGACCACGTGCGGTGGAGGAAAGGTTAGATCGTGCTCTTTCTTATAATTTATGGTTCAATATATTTCCAGAAGCTTCTATCGAAAGTCTTTTGGCACCTGCTTTTGATCATTACCCCATCCTTATCAATTGTAGTCCAATGCCTCTACCTCAATAAACGCCATTTTCGGTATGAAATTGTGTGGCACGTAGAACCAGGGTTTAAGAAAATGGTTACTAACTCTTGGTAGGTATATTCTTATACCTAAGATGCCCTCTTGTGTGGAAGAAATGTCCGTTTGGAGTAAAACTCAATGTCATAAGTTGAAAAGTGACATTCAAGATTGTTGTGCTCAACTGCAAAATATGTGACTACATTCTTCAGGTGTGGGACAGGTTTGGATGTTTGATCTGAGAAAGAAAATGCAACGTTTGCTAGCCCATGATGATGCCTATTGGCGACAATGTGCAAAGTCCCATAGGTACGGAAATGGTGACCGCAACACAAATTATACATTGTTCATATCAATTGAGATAAGCTCACGAGGACAACGATAATGTATTTATATTTTGACAGTCAAAATAGTAATATATATATATATATATTGTAATAAACCAAAGCATAATGATATATAAATAATTCTAAGGCAAACATAAAAAAGAATGTGAGCTTTTCTTTTTTTACTGAAGAATATGATTTTAAATTTTAAGTAAAATAAACATTAGCTAATAATACATTCTCTAATATAATGACTTTTTGACTAAATCGGATCTAATTAAAAATCCATTTTACCAAATATTAATTTTAAAATGTTTAAAAATTAATGGCTTTAAACCCTTATGAAGTTGAATATTTCTCGAATGTAGAAAAATTGCAAAACGGATCTTGATTAAATCATTAATCACAAATCAAACAGAAACTTAAACACTTTAAGATTCATATGTTTACCTCTTGAAGAGCAGAACCTTTGTAGAAGAAATATTTCTGATCACGAGCAAAGCAAAGCAGCGATGCCTCTACTCAGTCCACACGAATAGAACTTCTCCGATGACCGGTGCTAGCCAATT
>Ga0315914_1010482_pt1 | contig 11499 bp, 2 predicted proteins | sample MpolenodulesMG_FD_203920 | JGI IMG/M metagenome (GOLD analysis project Ga0315914, IMG submission 203920) | Medicago polymorpha root nodule microbial communities from Los Angeles, California, United States - elongated nodules | ecosystem: Host-associated > Plants > Roots > Nodule | place: USA... | reverse complement strand
TTTAATTTCTCGTCTACCTTTCTCATTTCCTTCTTTTGTTTTCCTGACATCTGAGATACTTGAGATAGTAGCTAATATGCAAGTCAATTACCTTTCTAATTTGCTTTTGTTTACCTGACATTTGAATTTTCTCAGCTTAGATTCACATGAAATAATAACTTTTTGATAAACTATGTTCCTTAATTTACTTGGTCTAGCTTTTTTAGTTCATAATATGCATCATATTTGGAACTTTTAATGATCAGTATTGTTTACTTGATAACAAACTATTAGGATTGAGTATGGGGTAGGAGTTAACAATTTTCTTCAAATTTTCTGGAAGGTATATAAAAAGTATTGCCCCAATTTGGTGCCTTTGTTAAATGAGTATAAGTATTCTTTTTTATTTTCTCTCTTTGGTTCTAAATTCAAAATTCAAAATTGTACATGGACAACAACTAAATCATATTTGACAAGCATCCTTATCAAATCGCAGAATACACCTTTATTAGTAAGGTGAATAAGAGAATACCATTCTCTATGGTATATTGGAACCAAAATTATAGAATGTAATTGGTGAGAAATGCAAAAGGATGGTAATGGTTGTATCAAGTATGAATTAGTTGATAATATCTTTGCAATCTACTGAGTTATGTTTTCTGATGCAGCAAAGTAAACCATTACCGTTTTTCATACAAATGAAAGAATCCTACTTCAGCCATAGAATGGAGATGGTCGTGAACACATAAAAGATACTTCATCCTGAAAATGGAGATATTAGTGATCCCATAAAAGGCCGTCACTAAGGGCATATGACACATCAGATAGTATACGGAGTTGATTTTTGAAAATGATTTTTATTTCAAGTTTTATATCATTATTCCTTAGTTTCTATGGGTAACTCTGTAACATAGAATTATATGTGAACATTATTTTAACTTGATATGATAAGTTTATGAAAGACAATCGCGTGTATATGCGAACACGTTTTTTAAAGATACCAAGTCTCTTTTTGAATTGTGATTTTATTTTTTGTATTGATCATTCTTTGAATAAATAATATACAATTTATCCTTAGAAAAATTAGCATCTCTATTGTTTTTGATGCACAATTTACTTAATATTTTTTAATAATATCTTCTAATAAGTTGGTAATAATAGAGAAACAACAATTATGGTTAAACAAATTAGAGTGGCCTCAATTTGGGTAAACATTTACTTCATTTGTTTTAATTTATCTTTCTAAAAATAGACAATTAATTTGTTTACCTTTGTAAACATAGACAACATCTTAAGACTCACTTTTTTGTTTGCCCATTCATTAGGTAACTTCAAAAATATCCCCTCAAAGAACATGAGAGGTTTAACGAATCATCTTCCTCATAGTGTATTTTGAATAGTAGCAACGATAGAGAACAAATACTCCTATGGGTAAACAAACAAGACCTCAATTTCTATAAACATTTACTTTTTTTTTTAATTTATCTTTGTAAACATAAACAAATTATTATTTGACTTAATGCATTATATATTTGTTTGCAATACATTATGACCGAAGAGGATGGAATAAGGTCATTTTATTCGTTTGATGAAATTGTTGTTTTTAAAGTCACAAACTTCACTCATCAAATCAACAAAGAAAAATGAGAAATTCACTTTCTCTGCCCAATTTTAAAATGATACTTCTTTACATCATACATTGATGATGCTTTTAATTTTTTATATTATATTTAGTTTGTCTTTTCAAAATCACATCTCTAAATAATAGAAAAAGCTTATTTAGTTGTGTAAGTTTAGTTATGTAATTTTTTTCCTTGCTAAGGCCGATGTAATTGTTAGACTGAACTTTTTGTTTTTCCAAATTATAGTTGTTTTGGTGCACCAAGAATAAGCATCAGTTTTATGTAATTAATCAATTTATTTAATAAACAAGGAATAATAGGAATCTAGCACTGTTATCTTAGTCATTTTTTAGTTTGAATAGAGGATCATTGATGCAATACTATAATTAAGTCGGGTTGATCAACTTTGACTTCATCAAATCATATAACATATTCTGGAAGTATGACTGAATTTGTTTCTTACTTTTGGAACATTACGATACTATTTATTAGATAGTTAAAAAGTATTGGCATTTTACATTTCTAATAACGGCCCTTATTATCATTAATAGTTAGTTTTTTGACCCACTCATTAGGATAATTTCTCAATCCTTCCTCCAAAAACATGTGGGGTTTATCGAAATTGTGCTTCCATGTAGTTTATTTTGATAGAACTCACACTACCGGAAATATGCTTGCGGAACTCACACTAGTCAATGTGTCTTTATTGTTTTTGCGTTGAATAATTCATATCAACATAATATTTCTCAGAGCTTTTAGGAAAAAGAAAATATAAATGGAGATATTAGTTAGTATAATTAGAGTATGGTGTAATGTCAAAGTAGTTTTCTTTGTTGGTAGTCACTATTTATTTTCTTAATCTGACATGATCTGCTGTTTTTAGTTTAAGTTGTTGGTGTCAGTCCCTATTTGTTGGAGTTATGGTATCCAATTTAGTAAATGAGGTCATCTTCTCTCTTAATATGATTTTTCGAAGGACATTCGTTTTGTATTGATGATTGTTGAAGATCATCTTTTGTATCTCTTTTATTAGAAATTAGAAGATATACCACTAAAGAAATTGTCCATGAAGGATCTTAGTGTTGCCTTTTGTTTAATAATTGACATTGCATTTTATTGTCTGATTCTTCTTTTCCATTTTTGCAGATTTTGAATCTTTGTCTGAGAGATAAAGATTTTTATTCGAGATATAGACCATGAGGTAACTTTGATTTATACTCGAGATAAATAGCATGACGTAATAACATTGGAGATAATTAGTGGGAATAAGATTAAGGGGTTTTACGACCCATAACACTCTCTCAACCTTTTTGGACATTTAAGTATAATTGTTATATAGTTTTATCTATTTGAATTGTGTCATATCATGACAGATTCAAAGTTTGTAACTACATCAAATTTCATGACTTTAGGATTGGAGACTCTGGATTGAAAACATACCATTGGAACTACTAGATAAACATTTATTCGAGACGTGCCTTTCTTCTCAAGTCATACGATGCATACATGTGGGGTTATTATGTGGGGTTATGTGTGTGAAGGCTCCGGGATTTATACTGAAAAAGGGTTCAACTGAAGCTACCTCTTTATCCTCAAATCAAATGTCACTTGCAAATTTTGAGGCAGAATAATTGCGAAGAATCAAACCAATAAAATGTGTATACTGATGTAGCTTTCAAACTTAATGCTTATAAGTAATTTAAAAGAAAGTAAGCCTGTGAATATCGTTTTAGTAAACCAATAAAATGTATGTTTCTCATGAACCTATGTATACGCTTTAACTAGAGCCTTTCATTTGGATATTAATAGTTCATATCTTTTGCAAGTATCATTATCATAATCAAATTTTGCAGGACTCATTTTTGAATGGAACTCATATTTCCTTTATTACTTTGTCGGTTTATATTTTGAGGCAATGTCAACTACCTTTCCTCTGTAATTTTTGTATTTTTCTTCTATTTCTGCTTTTTAATGATTATTTGAATATGAACTTTCATAATGCTCGGTTTCTTTTCAATTTCATGAGTGAAAGATGCAAATAAACACGATATCTAAATAGCCGGATTTTGTGTTAAAAAACTCGTTGTCATTTTAATAAGTTGTAAAATCAAACAGATTGTGCGGTATCACTTGCAATGTTATCATCTATCATTCGTTAGGAACCACACCCGTTTAAGTCAACTTGCAATATCTCACAGTTTAATTTATAAAGATTTTGTTTTTTGGATTAATTTCTCTTCAAAGTATTGACTACTTTTTTGTCTCTTTATAACATAAGTAGTCATTAATTATTATTGGTCAGGAATATGTAATTGCTTTAAATAGATTGAATTATATGTCAAACGATGACATCTTTAATTTTATGATTTCAACATAATCTGATTTGTCTAACAACTACATTATATGTTTGTATTTTGATGGTACGTTCAAAGTAATAATTTGTTAACGCCACAAAAAATCTTTGTTCGCCCGTGCGTTGCACTGGTGGAAATACTAGTGTATTGTATGCACAAAACTCATAGTTCATAACAAAACATATATTATAAATAGATGTATTCTCTATTTCAATGAATTTTGTATATGTCTTGTTTTTGTAACTTATTTAGTTAGTATAATAAAGCGATAGATAGTTTAAGCTTAAGAAGAAAAAAACCTACATTAGAACAATATGAAAAAGCCACAACAGTAGTGGTTACTTTGGAGATAGTTACCTGCATTTTTTAGGCTGAATTTTTCAAATTTAAAACAGAGTCCATCCCAGCGATCCAACAAACAAGTTGAACCACCTTTTCTAAGGACTTTGACAAAAACAATTTCAACATTTATAATTATTACTTAATCTTATCCCAAGCCTATAGGAACCAATAAGCAATTTTTACAGGCAAAAGAAATTATTCTTAATCAAAGAAAAACACAATCAACCACTGCACAGATATGCATAATCAATTGAATTATGGCATCAGTCATCAATTGGCAATACCAATACCAAAATATTTAAGAACAAGACAAAAGTGTGGTTGCCTGATATGATAAAACAAAGGTACATATATACTGAACTTGCCTGAATCAAAGAAAGTTTCTCTATAATTTTAATTTACTTTTACATATGCATATATATTGTATTGCAATAGGCACAATTCAATTATCCCAATAAACTCCTCATAGAATAAAAACAATTCTATACTACTAATTATATATAATTAACAAGACAATTTTCTTCTTCTAAAATAAAAGAAAACATGAATAAGTACTCTTACCCAAAAGCCAATAGCATGATCACCAAAATAATGATAGAATTAGAGTATTCTTCTTCTGGGTTTACCATGAGAATTGTTGATGGAAAAAAGTTTCTTTAAAACCTTCAACATCACCAACATACTAGGCTTGTTCTTGGTTTGAATAAGAGCATTGTTGGTATTGTCAATTGTTAAGGATCTATACTCAACCACATCCTCATTGAAAACCTCCCACAATAAATCCATTGGAACCTCTTCATCTTCTAATTCTCTTCTTGTTTTCTTTCCATTTTGTATAGATGAAAAGCTCTTCCTTTGACCCTTAGAGACCAAATTTTCTTCATAGCAATATTTTTGATCTCTTAGGACTTGTTGGTAGGAGTTATTAGAAGAGGTTGTTGATGATGAATTCCAAAGAGGAGGTGAATCAATGATATATGAATAAGTGTCATTAATTTTTGGGAAGCTGAAGTCTTCTGTTCCCATTTCCTGCAGGGAAATTAATCAAGAATTTGTCAATTATTTATTAATTAGATTGGAATATGATGTGTGAGTTTGTGGTAGGTTTGAAGGGTTCAATTGGAACAGTTTCTTGTTCTTTTGGGAAAGGTTTTAGTTCAACTGCTGCATTAGGCTACATGCACTTTCTGTGAGGTTTTTGCTCTCTCTTTTGGTCTTTCTTGTGATTGTTATGAAAATAACAATTGATACCATAAAAACGAAACCAAAGTGAAGTAATTTTTTTTTTTTAAAAATACATTAAATATATTTTTATTTCCTATAATTATCTCAAATGTTATCACTTTTCAGCATCCTATAAATTACAAAGTACGTGTTTTTAGTCTATGAAGATAGACCATAGCATACAATATTGTAATTTGTAGTGATTGAAAAATGTGCCTAGAGACTAAAAATAAATAAAATAATTTATAAAAATTGAAAATGTATGCAATCTAGTAATGGATATATTCGGGTGGACTCCGACAACGTAGCAAACCAATGTTAATTTCGACTGAAAGAGATATTCATATTTAGTGTCTGACAGTGTCTCAAATAAGATTACTTTTGATGTATAAAATCAAGGGTTAAATATGTTTTTGGTCCCTATAAATATACCAACTTTTCGTTTTAGTCCCTCTAAAATTTTCCTTCAACTTTTAGTCCTCCAAATTTTTTCCATCTTCACTTTTGGTCCATCTTTTAAAGTAAACTCATATGTAGAATTCATATTTTTGAATGAAATTTTGCAAAAAAATTCATAATATTATAAGAATCTCTCCCAAAAAAATTTAAATTTTTTTAACAAAACATTAGTTTAATATAAATTTTTATATTTTAGAGGAACTAAAACGAAAAGTTGATATATTTATAGGGACCAAAAGCATATTTAACCCTAAAAGCAAACAAATAAAAATCATATACTCAAGATTTGATTTTACCGATGTAACCGAGATAAAGTATAACTCCTATGTTGTTGATTAAAGGGTGGTGAAAGATAACTCCAGGTGTTTAATATGTGACGTAATGATAGTAACATATACCTTCAAAACGCAGCTAACTGTTGCTAATTGTGCCGGGTTCATAGGGGCAATTAATTTCTATGCAAGTTATTTTCCAAATACTGTTGACTAATTAAGTCATGCAGGGGATGTTGCACTGCAAATTAGTCCCAAATAATTTATAGTACAGAAACTCTATAAATTAATAATGTCAGGACCGAAGAAATTTATTAATTTAGAGAGTTATTAATTTATCGATAAATTAATAATTATTAATTTAAAGAATTTTTAAGTAATTATACAGTACATACCAAACAAAAAGGCAAATTAGTCTATGCCTCTTAGAATTACGTTGCAGTGAACCTTGTGACTCAACGTAAATTAGTAACTACTGTGTTCATATGCATTGGAAAAATACAATACAAAAATACAACACCTGAGCTATTGGATGCAATAAGAAAAGTTAGAGATGAGCTTCAAACAAACTTGAACTTTAAAGGAAAACAGACAACTATTGAATCATATTTCAATAGAGTGTAATATATTTTTTTTCAGTTTGTATGAATTATTAATTTATGATTTTCTTGGGACCGAAAATTATAAAGGGATCTCCCGAAAAATTATTATCTTATTATTTTATCGAGTTTTTCAATGTTTTACATTAGCTCAAGTCGGGACCGGACAAATTTATTATTTTAGAGAGTTTATTAATTTACCGAGTATTAATTTAAAGAGTTTCTACTGTACAATTTATATAGGTTTATGTTAGATCTATGGTGTATTGGGGCTACACATGGTCCCTTGTGATACTATTCAATTCAATTTAACGGTGATCTTGGGTAGCAAACAAGCTAATATACTTTCACCGAAAAATAGAAAGCTATATAGAATGATGTCCTATAGTTTTGGGGACCAAAATTAGGAAGTTAATGTAGGGACAAACTAGACCAAGTAAGCGTTGCAATTAAATTATCAAGTTTTAGTTATTAGTAAAAGGGGTTTTGGCTTCATTTCTACTCTCAACATTTATGGCTATGACAGCAAATCAGCCTTTAACGATGTTCAACCAAATTAGAACATTTTGTTTGCATGACTGGCTTAAGAAGCACTTCGTTAAGGCTATTTTTTTTTTTACGAGAAAAATGTCCATATGATTTTTGGATTTTAGAATCTGAACTGAAATTTTTCTTTGTTATGAGATAAAAAAATGAGTTTTTCACCAATTCGGATTTCATGATTCAAAAATCTCAAAAAATAGGGCGTGTTCCTTCCCTTTTTCGATTTATAGAATCTGAACACCCCCTAAACACGCTTTTTCAGGGGAAAAACAGTTCAGATTATATAATCCGAACTGTATCAGCACAAATTTTGAGTCTGTTTGTAACATGAATAACCAAATTAGGGACTATATTAATCTTCCTAACTCTCATCCTTCTGTTTTAGGTAATTGTTAACTGTTCTTAGCCAAAAATCCGGTTTTCAGACTACTTGATCAGATTGCTCTGAAACTTCCCCAGAAAATCAGAAGAAAAAAAATCCCGTAGAAGAAATTTCTTACAAGATTTTGTCCCTCAAAATAAAAAAATTCATCGTTTAGACCCATTTTTCATTTTTATTTTATTTTTCATATTCTCAAAAAAATTTGCATTAGTTTTATTTGATTTTTAGAATTTTTTGGGTGGTATTTTTATGATTTTATTTGACAGGTTTTTATCATTTTTTACTTTGTTTTTTTTTTGTTTTTTAAAAAACAAAGTTCAAAACTGCTGAAATGGGAGAGATTCTGATTGTTAATTATACATATGAATATTTCGGATTTTATAATCCGAAATCCCATGAAAATTTTTGTAAAAATTATAGGGTGCGTGAGAAGTAGATAGGTGGGAAAAGTAAACCCCCTTCATCAAACATAAAGGAAGGCTGAACATTGGTAGCAACAGTAACACAACTTGGGCCCCAATATTGCAGCATAAAAAGGCCCAAAGTACGCAAAATAACTTTTCACACTCCCCACATTTCAAAAAGAAAATTGCTTTTCTGACATTCATAACTTCACAATGACACAAGAAAATTACCCAAAAGCCTCCAGCGGTAGTTAACTACCGTTGAGAAAGCCGGCAGCAGTTAACTGCAGCTAGTGCCAGCGGTAGTTAACTACCGTTGTGTTCGTAACATATTCATGACAGAACTCAGCTTCCAGCCACTCTATCATCACTATCTCTCTCTAAAAATTCAAAATTTTCACTCTCTCTCTTTCTAAAAAAAACTCTACCAAATCATCCAAAAAAAATTCAACTAAATCACAAGTAAGTTATCACTTATGCTATTGTAATAAATTTTAGTTAGTATATATGTTTATACGTTTATAATTTTAGTTGTAGTTTAATTTTTTAATTTTTATTTTTAATTTTTAATATTGTTATGTTGTAGATCTGAAGTGTCATTAATAAATTTGTCTTTCTTCTTGTCATCACCCTGAACGTTACCCTGATTCTGATTCTGAGACATATCTATATAAAAAAAATTGGAGATCAAAACCTAAACTAAACAACAACGCCATAAACTCATAAAATCAAAACCTAAACTATCATCAAAACCTACACCTAAACCTAAACAATTCTACAACAATTCAATAAAACTTCTATAAGAATTCTAACAATTCATAACAATCTAAACCTAAACAATTCTAACAATTCCTAACACAATTCTATTCTAAACAACATATAACAAATCAATACAAAATCATCATCAAATCAAAACAATATTTAATTTCTAACAATTTCTAATACCTACCAATTTCTAACAATTTCAAATACCTAGCAATTTCTAACAATTCCTAACATTTTCTAACACAATTCTATTCTAAACAACATATAACAAATCAATACAAAATCATCATCAAATCAAAACAATTTCTAAAACCTAAATTTGTCAAAAAAATTCCAAAAAATCTAACAATTCAATAACAAAAAACCAATGCAATAGGATTCAAAACACTTCCTTGATTTTGTGATTGAAATTGGCTTGGAATGGCTTATGCTTTGTGAAATTCGCACATAAGAAATCAAAAAACACAACAATGGAGTTTCAGAAACTCCTATGTCTGTTATGTTCATATAAACAGATCAACGACAGTTAACTACTGCTGGCACCAGTGGCAGTTAACTGTTGCCGGCTTTCTCAACGGTAGTTTACTACCGCTGGGGGCTTTTGGGTAATTTTATTGTGTCATTGTGAAGATATGTATGTCAGAAAAGCAATTTTCTTTCGAAAAAAGCATACATGATTTTGAAGTATACTTCTACTTATATTTGCTCCAATCACCTAAACATAAGTGAAGCATCATGATTTGTTAATCTCCTAACAAAATTAGATGAAGTACTGATGGATTTACTATTCAAAATAATTCAGTCATGAGAATGCAACAATGTTTAATCTTTTGAGAGAGTTTTAACACTCATCACAGTTCTACCTGATTCGAGAGATTAATCTTTGTAGTTGCGCACAAATGTATTTGTTTCAAAAGAAAAACTCAATTTAGAGCATGAGTAGGCTCTTGAATATATTTTACTGCCAGTTGGCTATCCAGCGCAAAGATAACATTTTGAAAACCCAATCACTTCATCCGTTGTAGAGCTTTATGGTTTCTAGCTTCACTTCAAGAGTGGATAAACAATATGGATCCCCAAACAATTCATGTTTAGATAAAATTTTCACAATAATCTCGAATAAACATTCTCAAAATATCATATCAATAAACTTAGATGTGTTGAATGTCACTCAGATCTAAAGTAGTCTCAAGTAACAACAATAACATATCTAGATTGAATCTAGCAACAAAGTGTAAAGCAAAACCACAAACAAAGCAACAACAAAGATGAAAAGAGTAGTGAAATAAACACATCAAGATTTGGTTACTCAATCGGTAGAACAATGACCTACGTTTCGAGGAAAAAAAAATATATGATTCCCTATCAAAGAGTGCACATAAATTCTAAAGCATGTGTGTGGGATGCACTAACCTTTAGGTTCGATTCATCCCAACCAGTTATGACAACCGGATGCAAAAGGGTATGTGGCGTATCGATCAATGGTAGTTTATAGATTAAAATTATGTTAATTTCTCTCCTGCACTAGAGAAAAGAAAGAATTATTTAGTATTATTTTCGGCAAAATTTTGACTCACAAGAAGATGATGTTCTATCTCTTTTTCTAAATTATTGCCTCCAAAGTGTCTCTATTTATAGAGAAACTTACGTCATTTGGTGAAGAGAACCAACCGTTTATAAAAATTTGTTCACAAATGGTTACATTACTTCAATACTCGAGCATTACACCTTGTCTCTATTTAATCATTGTAATTTTCTAAATATATTTTGGAAATAATTAGTTTCTACCGTTTTTGGCTCTCTTTTTATTCGGTTTAACCACAACTTTTTGACTTATCAAATTCTTGATTTTTTTTTTTAATCTAGTTTTCATTGCTTCGCATACCATCTTCTTGTCACATTGTGGATTTGAAAAATGAACACAGTGAGAGATTGGGTGTGGTGTGTGTATGATATTTTCCTTCCTTGACCGTCTTTTTCACACACATTTGTCGACTTATATGGGTCGGTTAGTTCACAAATAAGATCGAGTTTCCAATGGTCCATATTAGATGATACATCGCCTCCTATGAGACGAATACATTATATGTTGACCAAAAACCAAAAGAACACACACATGTTCTAGTTATAGCTACATATGCACCGTGATTCCTATAATAACATTTTGGATTTCATGGTTAAGGCATTTGGGTTGTGGTTTGCTAATTCTGTATTTGAAAGAGAAAAAAAAAGGTTATTTAAGGTTTTTGCGTAGTGGATAATGTTTTATGATTACCCACTTCAATTAAAATAATTGGTGATCTAATTTAAGATAAGATAAAATTGATGTTATTGCACTGTCATCTTTATATTTAGGTTTTGTTAAAGAATTTCTTAAGCATATTCAACACATTCTTTCAAAAAAAGTAAATTAATTTTAAAACACATTGAAATTTATATAATGTACACAATTGATCATATTCAATACTCTCTCGTCCGTATTACAAAGTTATTTTATAATATATATATATATATATATATATATATATATATATATATATATGTTATTTTTTAA
>Ga0315914_1010477_pt1 | contig 11504 bp, 6 predicted proteins | sample MpolenodulesMG_FD_203920 | JGI IMG/M metagenome (GOLD analysis project Ga0315914, IMG submission 203920) | Medicago polymorpha root nodule microbial communities from Los Angeles, California, United States - elongated nodules | ecosystem: Host-associated > Plants > Roots > Nodule | place: USA... | reverse complement strand
CACCAATGATCTTTTGCCTGATATGGTTGTTGTCCTATGAAGGATCAATTTCAAATGCATTCCTTGTATGAAGGAACATTTCTGTAGGAAGAGCTGTTATCCTTGTCTTGTTGCAGAGACATGAACAGAGTAGTGGAGGAAGTGGTTGTACAGTTCGTACAATTGTCCTTTGTCAACGCTCTTGATAGAACAAGCATCCAATGCTTTAAAATTCCTTCACAAGGGCCATTGTTACACTCTTTCAGTCTTTTGCAATGCTTAGGCGTGATAAAATCATTTGAACAGCCTTTGAAGCTTTAAGTCTTTCATCTCCTGATGAACTTCAGCTTCTGGTGACCTTGCTTCTGATGAGGTGCTTCTGATGACGTCATCACTTCAGGAGCACTATACTTCAGATGCACTTTTCTTCAGATGCTTCAAGCTTCCTTTTTGTTGATTCCTTTGCTCTATTTTGTTCTTCCAGAACCTTATAAAGATATCAAATTTTGTCTATGGTCTTGTACACTTGAACAAATATTAGCATATCCAATTGACAATTTTTAATACCTTGTTATCATCAAAACTCTAAGGGTAATGTATGTTAAACATTTTTCGTTCCAACAATCTCCCTCACTCTAAGGGTAATATTTGTTAAACGTATTTTGTTCCAACAGACGGCGGTGTGGCAGACAACGGCAACGGTAACATAAAAGGGGTGTGGAAGGGAGATGAGTTCTGATATGGATTGATGAAACGGGTCTGAAATTTTTTGAGAAGGGTCGGCGGCGATAACGAAGGTTGTAGTTGGATGACGACGGGGTAGAGAGGAAGAATGGGTCGTGAAAATGGGTTATACTGATCAATCTGATTTGTTTTAGTTTTTTAACATAAAAAATGATTGGGACACATGTTAAAATATGGACCATAAGATTTATCCAATGGTGGATATTGACGAAAGTCACATAACTTTTCCCTCCCAAAAGTTACTGAATCTGGATCCCAACTATTGCTTTATGTTTTCACAGTTATTATCCATGGTTTATTGATAGCATATAAAAGTCAATATGGGAATTTGACTAGTCATAAAAGTCAATATGGGTATTTGACTAAAAAAAACTCAATAAATAGCTTCTTGTAGGTATTGTTTTTTCATATCTTTCAAGAGAACATTTTAACTTCTTCAAAACAAAAACAAAAAACAAAATGGCAACCGGTATTAACAGCGTGCATTTTCTCATTGCAATTTTATGCATTGCTTTTGTTTTTACTCAAGGTAACAACTTCGCTTATTCTATTCCTAACTCTTTGTATTTTTGTAGAATGGTCATTAGTGTCAATTGTATTAATAATAATGACTTCATCTCCCCCAATTTTATTTCTTTTAAATAATCATCTAAATTTAAAATTTGATGTTGCTCACGATTTCTAACAATATTATATTTATTGTAGGAGGATCAATTGATGCACCACCTACTACGAAATATTGCATTACAGAAGTGAAATGTCCAAATAACGATCAAGCTTGTAATGATTATTGTTTAAAGACTAGGTTTCCTGGCGGTGGTAAATGTGAATCATCAAATAATATGTGTTGTTGTGAAGCATAATTGTAGCTTCTCGATGTGTTGGCACAAGCGATTCTACACATAAAGTCTTTTATGACTAAAGGAGAATAAATGCATTTTTTTACTTTCGTATGATCAAATGTTTTAATAAATTTTGGTATCTAATCTCAATTGTTTGTTTGAAGGAATTGACTCATATTTTACATGGTCTTGGTTTTTAAAATGGATTGATAATAATACCTGCAACGTGCAACCAATGAAAACACTAAACACATTGAAATGAAAAAATCAATTACCAACTAAACACAAAAAAATTAAACCACTAAAAACAACATATTAAAGAAGAAAGAAGGGAAAAATAACACCACAAATCATATGTCTTGATTCTTAAAGACGTACTCCACTATAGAGAGAGCGAGAGCGTAGAATAAATTTCACTATAATGATGAACAATTACAAGATATAGTCTACGTCATAATGTTTCACTTCACCCTTCATGGTTCATGGTTCAACGCCGATTCTTCTTTTTTCCACCGCGGCGACCCCAACCTTTCACCACCAAGGGGGTCGTCGTTTCCCTCTTTCTCCACCAATTTCGCCGTCGTTTCATCCCTTTCTTACCAATTTTACCTTTTTTTTTCATTATTTCCTTCTACTTCTTCTCTCATCTCCTTGGTGGAAATTGGTAGGAAAAGGGGGCAACAATGACCGTTGGTGGTGAAAGGTTGGGGTCGTCGTGGTGAGAAAGAAGAATATGTGTTGAACCAAGGAGGATGATTGAGTTGCCTAGATATGCCGCCTGTTGAGGTTGATCCGTTGATCTGTCTGTCGTCGGCCTAGTTCTGCTGAACTGTGGTGAGGTGATGATTCCGGTGAAGTTGGTTGATCGTCATCCCCCAATGAGACGAAGGGGGTTGTGTACCTTTACACGCTTTGACACCAAGTAATTAAGGGATTAAAGAGGAGAGGTCACAAGTTTAGGGTAAGAAATGTCATATTTGACCCAAGGCTAAGGCCTAGGTATATATAGTGGTTAGGCACTGCTTAGTTGGCAAACCTTATCTTGACAATTGTACCTGCTGGTAAGGACGTGGGTAACCCTCGGCCCTAGGGAGCTACCATCAGCCTGCATGGCGAAGGTCAACCCCCGAACCTCGTGTGTAACCCTCAGCCCGCACTGTAATCTTTTGGATTTTAGGGTGTGTCCATTGTATGGTGTCGCCTTCTTAGTCAACTCAAGTCGGACCTAAGGGGAGCCGAATTGGACTCTAGCCCAGCCGAAAAAGTAGCCCTACAAGTTATAGGTTGAGGGAGTTAAATTGTATCTTGATAAAGCTCTCTCTTTGGAAGTCCATATTAGAGGTCAAGGACTTGGTCTTGCGCCGTGGTTTTTGGGTTGTGCGGGTCTTGTTAGGCTTTACGGAGTATTTCTTGTGAAGCTCTTAAAGTTTTCGTTGTCGTGGCTTAATGTCGTCCAGTTCAAAATTTCCAAGGCTCCTTAGGTCATTGGGACCGTAGCTTTGTATCGTCTAGTCCCGTGTTCTTCAGAGTCATTAAGTGACCAAAATTGTGGCTTTATGTCGTCCAGTCTAGTGTTCTCCTGAGTCTTCAAGTTACTAGGATTGTGGCTTCGTTCTGTCCAATCTGATGTTCTCACGAGTCTTCGAGTTACCAGGATCGTGGCTTTGTGCCGTCCAGTCTGGTGTCCTCGAGATTGGGTTGCTTCCTTGTATGGAAGTGCTTTTTTTGACTTATAGGTCTTGGTCCGTCACCGAGGAAAACATAATTTCCTGGTGACGTGGGAAGAGCGGTAGGAATTTGTCGTTCGTCCATTTGGAAACGTCTAGGAACTCTAAATAAATTTTCTACATCTTTGATTGTCTTCAAAAACCTTTTAAGAACCATTGTCTTCAAACTTCATATCCATGATATTTTACATGATGTCTTGATTTGTCGATTAACATGATTCATCACTACAAAACACTCAAAACACCTATTGATTTCCATGAATTAGGATAAAAGTGAATTACAACGACTCAAGTGAAAACAATACAATAGCTTCCTTAAACCATTGACAACTCAACTAACTCTCATCTTATGTGTCTTTAAATGCAAAAAAAGGACTAAACACATGATCAAAAATATCATATGATGCTATGTCATCATTAGTCTGGACCAAGTTATGTCTTGTCATTCAACCGGTTTAGACCCCACATGGGGCTTATGCAGACTTTGGTTATGGTCGTTACTTCGTTTTCCCTCAGGTTGTACCGCGAGTAATCAGGGTGATGGGCTCAGAATTCTTTCATCACGAGATTAGACTTAAATTGGAAAGAAGGATATGTGCTCTAGAGTGCATTTTTCAAGAATTATTTTGATTTCATTAGATAACACGACGTTTAAGAGGTAAGTTCTTAGCTTTTCCTCTGTTGAGTAAATGACGATATCATAAATTCAGACATTATAAGCCCTTTGAAGCTTTCCTAATACCTGCCCCTCGAAAATGGTCAATTTCCTCTAGGAAAATCCATTGATCTCATGTAGTTTCAATATGCGGTCCTTTTTGGCCCTTCGAGAGACGCAAATTGGATTCCATCACAGGGGCTTTATCAGCTATGGGCTATCCGCTTATTTCCCTTGTTCTCCCATTCCTCTGTTGGTTGGGCTTCTATGAGCCCATGTTGCTCGTCTTGTGTCTGGCTCTTAGGTATCCCTTCTGCTAGGGGAGTCACAAACCTTCCCCTTTTCCCTATGGGCGACATTACGTCATGCTGGAGCCCGGACTCTATCTTGTTGTCCTTGCTAAGGAATCTGACATTGTTTACCTGTAATTTTGTGATTTGAGGGAGATTCTCTCCCCGTTCCTTTGATTTCCTATCCTTGAACTCTTTCAAGCCAGCCAAGTAGCATTTCATGTTGGCCTCGATGTCTCCATGGACGGTTATTGTAACACCCTAAACTCTAAAAGCGATAATTTACGCTAATGATACAATCATGTAAAGAATTTAGATGTTTCTTCTTTAATAAATCACCAAACAAAACATAAATAATATTTTCAACATCGCAGTGGATTAATAACATCATGTAATTTAACATCCAAATAAAACATCTCAACAGTCATCCATAATAAAATAAGTCACCAAGTAGCCATGTCATCATACAACTCATGTCATCACCAATACATAGTCTCAAAAATCTCCAACAGATATAATAGAGATAAATATCCAAGACCGATCCCTAATCAGAGCCCTAGAGACTACGACACCAAAGACAATAAATGAGGTAGCATCCAAGCTATCCTCAAGCAACTCACCAAGCAAAGTGACTAGTCCTGCACGCCGTCTACCCATCCATAAGAATAAGGTAGGCGGTCAACCAAACGACCACTAGGGGTTAGTTCACAATTCATAATTAAAGTATAATCAAACATAAGCATTCAAGGATATCATGCATAGCACACATACATACTCAACATTCCTAAAATACTAACTCCACATGAATATTATCTTTGATTCAACGCCAATCATATCACCATACCTCTATCATAATACATCAAGTATATTCGTACTTTAAATCATCATCAAATCTCATCATTTATAACATCTATCAACATAAGAATTACTCACCTTATTCTTAATTTAGCCTAATTAACTCAACAAAAACAATTCATCATTTCAAAGGTATAGACAAGGTATTCATCATCACAAAAGAAGATCACTAATTCAAATAAATATGATTCACACTTCATAAATGTCACCAAAATAATCATCATTATGTAATATAATCCACTAAGTCACCAAATTCATATAATTCATCAATCACAAATTCATACCATTCACCAAGTTTCACCAATGCACATATTCACCAAGTCACATATTCAAGTATGACACAACTCACCAATTATCAAGTGCATGCAATGTTCTAGACTCTTCTAGATGCATGTGGTATCAATTGGATTGCGGAGATAATTTTACTGTATGAATCCACACCCACGTAAAAGTACACCTCCTTTTACGTATTTCACATATGTAAGAGTACACCTCCTCTTACAATTCACCTATGTAAAAGTACATCTCCTTTTACATTTCTCATATGACTTAATATGACTATGATGCATGGACACACAAGCAAAGACTAGACAATGCAAAATCACCTAACATATGTATTCACCAAAAACAATGTAAAAGTACACCTCCATTTACATTGATTAATTCACCATCAATTGCATTATCAAGTATTTACGTCCACACAATCAACAAGTCATAATTCAAACAAGAGTCATCACCATATCATCATCAACATAATCATCGTCATAAACGATTATCAACTTAAGGAAACATTATTGTTTCCATTTCACATTTTACACCAAAGACGGACAACAACATTTATCAAGACATCCATCTTATTAATCACATATTCATCATCAAATCATTATCATACTCATCATCAACAACAACATATTAAGGAAACAATAAGTGCCAAAGTCACCTTTCACATAAAAGACGGATAACTATCCACATCAAAACATTTACCAAATTAAGCATCCAATTATCATAGATTCATTCTTATTATATCATATCATCATGAATATAAAACCATTTGCAAGTTATCCGGTTAAGAAACCACACTTTAACAAAGTTCGTCTATTTCCACAACTTTCTACATTTTCTAAGAAATCCAAAAAAACAGGGTAAACTTGACCAAACACCTCAACCACACACATACACTACTCACATATGATCACAGTAGCTTACGCATATAAGTATCATAGGCCAATTCTGATTATTCTCAAAATTTCACAAAGTTCGTCTCATTTAGTCACTTTTCAAAAGAATTTCAATTTTGGAGCAAAACCAAGTTAAAGTTAATGAATACCATCCAAAATATTTTTATAATTCATAACTACAGTACACAACCCTAATCCCATCCTTTTTCTTTGAGAAAACGAGTTTTCGAAAAATCTCATGTTCTTGAACATTTTCAAAAAGTTTATGATACGATTCACAAAACCAAGTTCAATATAACTCAATTAATGTTTCCAAAGGTTTAGAAAATTCAAATACAGTTAAGTACATCCAAAGAATCAGTTTGGACGGTCCAGATCGATCCCCCAATGCCCAGAACACCCAAAATATGGGGGTTTGTTCCTGTGCAACTCGCCATAGCAAGTTACCTAAAACAGGCAACCCTGTTTTGGTTGTTCCCTCTTGGAAACTCCTAATTTTTCACCCAAAATCCTCATTTATGATTCCTTTGATCCCAAATTCGACCCCAAATCTTATACACTAGTTTATAAACATAAAAAGTCATCAAAACCACAACAAACATCAATTCACCTCAAATTCATCATCTAGTTCATCTTCGCCAAAAACCACCATTCTCTCATTTATCATTCAAACTTCATAAACAATCACACCAATTCAAATCTCATCAAAATACAAACATAAACAAACATTCCTAAAGTGAATTCAAACATGTTTCAACAACAATCACTCACCAATTCATGATTTACACTCAATTAATCAAAACAACTCAACCACATGCAACAACAACTATGAAGTTTAAGTTCTTAACACAACAATTTCATGAAGTTTACCCACAAATTCACATGAATTAGGAGCACGAATTTCATCATTCAAAACCACAGAAAGTCACAATTAACACAAAAGCACTTAAAATCATAATTGAAAATAATAGATTATGACTTAATTGATGAAAAGCGACCATCCCCCTTACCTCTAATCTTCAAGAATCCAAACCCTAACTTCACTTTAGCTCCTAGCCTTCAATTCCCAAACTCTCTCCCTCTAGCTCCTCTTTTCTTCCTTTAGATCCACTTTCTCTCTCTCAAAATGTTTGTGAAATGTGTGAATGAATGTAATGACCTAATTTTCTCACAAGTCTTGTGTTTATATAGTCACCACATAATTGGGCTTAGTATCTAATTGTCTTAATGGAATCAATATTCTTACCAATAATTCACCAAAGTTATTACACACTTAAACCGTCAAAATAACGAATAATTATTGTATCTAAATAATTGCCCCAACTCACTAGTAACTTAGTAAAAATAATTTTTCCCATTTAAAACACCAAAAATAACCCTCTTAATAAAATGACTAGCTCACCCTTGCTCACTAAATGACCAAAATACCCTTGAGTCTAAAAATGACTAAAATACCCTTCTTAAGTCAAAACTCACTAATCCCGAATAAAATACACACAGAGACAATTAATCACATTCAAGCGCAGATAAATACACATAATAAATCATTAAAATAATTCTAACGAAAAAGGGTTGTTACAGTTACCACTTCATCTTGGTCATTGTGGTACCTCATTTTGAGGTGGACCGTTGATGAGATGGCGCCCAGCTCAACGAGGGTGGTCCGGCCAATGATGCGGTTGTAAGGTGATGGGTAATCGATAATAAGGAACTAGAACTTAATGGTCTTTCTTGCGTTGCTTTCTCTGAAGGTTACCCTCAGGGTAGCGAATCCCCATGGGCAGAGGATTCATTGAACCCAAATAGGTCGCATCCTTTGTATGTCGTCAGGTCATCTTTTGATAGGCTGAGAGTCCTGATAAGATTACTGAAGATGATATCACATGAGGCCCCTTGATCAATTAATATATGTCGTACCTCAAAATTCGCCATGACAACTCAGACGATGAGGGGCATGAGATGATTTGGGCGTCCCGCGAGCAAATCTTCGTCATAGAATGAGATTCGTGGCCTTTCCTTTGTTAGGATGTCACGTACCTCATTGCATTTAGTCGGCGCCATCATCTCCTTTAGTTTCCTTTCGACACAGTTTGTTGTTTAGCCTCCATTTCTTGGAAAACCTCACATGTATTGTAAGAAGATTTATAATTTGAGTTCAATTTTTTAAAAAATTATTTATAAATTAGGATAGAAGAAGTATTATCTAATGACTAGTTACTATCTCCTCCTGCCCAAATTATAAGTCAATTTACAAAAAAGAAAAGTACAAAATTAACTTTACAATACCAATGAAACATTAATTTTTCTTTTTCCACATATCATGTACTAATATTTATCATTTCCAATCCTTCTAATTCTTTTAATTTATTTTTCCCGTTTCAATAATGAAGAATAATTTTTTTGACAAACTATAATTTTGTAAAGTAACTTCTAATTTCTCTTTCATATACACAACTAATTATATTTCTTAATTTTGATGAAATGACCAAAACAAACTTATAATTTGTAAATTGTTCTGCGGCTCTCTCAATTTACTCAAAAGCCCTTCGAATTTATCAATTTGTGATCCACAATCAAACAATATCTATCGAGTGATCTGACCTGAACGACACTTTTCGTAACAGAACGTAGTTCCCAACCGACTTATATAAGAGCTTGAGCTATCCACGTGATGCACAGCACAATCATCTAAATATTTAATGGTCAGTTTTGTCCCCCTTGGGCCCATGAGTGACTTTATTGTAATTTGACCCGCACGGTTCACCTTAGAATTAACTCATTAAAACCCTAACCCATGTTTCGTTCTTTGTTAGGGCAAATAGAAAACAACAACAATGGTTCAACATAGTGTTGAAAAAATACCACCAAAAATCGACGACAACAATTTCGCCATAGATGGAACAACTAAATCAACACAAGAACAACAAGAAGCTTCAACTGACGCAAAGAAAAACTCGTTAACCCAACAACTACCATCAAGGCAAGGTCGAAAAAGAGAGCGCTCACTAGAAACAAGCGTTGATGGTGACAAACCTAACTATAAGAAGAAGCAGAGGTTGAGTAGATCATTGTCATGTTTTTCCATATCAGTTCAGCAACCACTTCATGTTCTTGTGTCTGGAGAAGGTCTTAGGTATTCTTCTCAAAAAATGAAGGTGATAAAGCTTGTGAAGAAAGCTTTTAAGAAGAGAAACAAAGCTGCTCGTCGCGGATAAGCTGATGGGGTTATAATTAATCTCAAACTTAAGCACACTCTTGCTGGAAAGCGTTCCAAAGGAAAAGCTCACCACCGTTGATGAAATAACTTGTAATATTGTTCTTTGGTATCACAGTGTGTCTGTCAGAATCACGGTGAACCATAAGGGTTTTTCAGAAACGACGCATTTAGTTTTCTTGAGCTCGAGTAATTATAGGCAATGAATTGCTTGTGGCAAAAGGATTTTAATTAGTACTAGTTTCGTCATGCTGAAAATGTTGAGCTTGTTATATACAATCAAGTTGTTTTTGGTTTCATTTATTGGGGTGATTGACAAAACTTGTTGCTACAATTCAATGTCTGCATATTGATATTATGAGATTTATATTGAACTGCAAATTTGTTCTGGCCTATGTAACTGAGGTTCCACTATTCTTATATCGTCTTAAAGCATGGTTGTTTGTGTCCAAATTTTTCTTCTGTTGTGGAAATTGTATTCTCAGTAATATGCACGGTAATTTGGTTATCACAATAGAAAACATAAGTGTGAGTTAGAGGAGTCTTCTGAAGGAGAAATGTTAGTCGTTGCAACTCTTTAGTAGTCAAAGTTTAAGTACCTATATTTTACATCTGTTGAACAAAAGGACACACTCGAGTTTTAGGTAAGAACAAAGGGGGGTTCTAGGGTTAGGCTCCAGCTTAACCCCTTACTCGTGGACCAGTCAAATTAACCCATGTTTGAAGGTAATTTTTGTCAATAAATGTAATATGTAAGTCATTTAGGGCAGTTTTGTAAATTGAGGTAAATTGCAAAATTGCATATATATAACCTCCGTTGCAGTTATTTTTTAGATAAAGTGTACATCTATCGCGAACGATGGTGGTGTCTCTACCAAAAGCAGGGGACTCATTGTCCTGCTTGCGGTGGTGTGGCATAATATTCTGGTACTGAGATTACTAATTCCAAATTTTTTCTGTCCAATGTAACTGAGGTTTCACTCTTCTTTCATCATGTTAAAACATGGATGGTTGTCAATATCCCAATCATGGTTTAAAATTGTGGACATGCCGCCAGCATATAAGGCACAGTTGCAATGTGATTGTAAATCACAATAAAAACTACATCATAACGCCATAAACATAGTGGACGCAACGGCCTCATCAGGCCACAACAAATTATGTAATGCTCGCAATACCCACGATCGGCATGGGTGCAACCACAATTTAAAACGAAAACCATGATCCAAATACTTGTTCTCTTGTGGAACATAAGATTCACAACAATATGATACTTTGGTCATCATTACAAAAAACATAAGTGTAAGTTATAGTAGAACCAGTCTTATTTTTTTCTCTCCTTCCATTGTTTTGAGCAAGTGTTACTCCACCGATGAGTTATGATCTTTTACCCTAACCAATTTGTTTTCAGAGACAGAGTTGGTACTGTTGGCCAACTATTGAGATCCGAATTCAGTAACTTTTGGGAAGGAAAAGTTATGTGACTTTGATCAATATCCACCCTTGATTTAATCTTTTGTTTCAAAATTTGACACATGTGCCAACCTTTGTTTGTATTAAAAAACAAAAGCAAACATCAAATGGAGATTCATCACAAAACCAGTGCCCATATCACACAACCATAGTCATGACCGATCACCACTTCCACAAATTTCCACCTTCAGACTGTCGTTGACTCAAAAATAACAGAGAAATCAAAATATGGAAATCCAATTTTATTCTTCCATGTCTTCTTCTATGAATAAATTTGCAACAAAAAAAAAAATCCAACCAATTTCAATCTAATTTTCAGATAATCAAAATCTGGAAAATCAACTTTGTATATTGATGAGTCAATAATTAGTCTTTAAATTAGTGTCTTTTATTTAATATTTAAGTTTATTTTAATTAGATTTAATATGTTTTTATTTCCTTCTAGAATTATTTTACTTCAATTGCAAGTTATTATATTTCAGGAACAAATATTCAAAAGATTTAGTCTTGGAGCAAAAGAAAGGAGAATTGGAGCTGATTCGTGCCA
>Ga0315914_1010475_pt1 | contig 11506 bp, 5 predicted proteins | sample MpolenodulesMG_FD_203920 | JGI IMG/M metagenome (GOLD analysis project Ga0315914, IMG submission 203920) | Medicago polymorpha root nodule microbial communities from Los Angeles, California, United States - elongated nodules | ecosystem: Host-associated > Plants > Roots > Nodule | place: USA... | reverse complement strand
GATTTACATAGAATGTCTTCATATAGTTGCTTTTAACCGGAGGTTTAAAGTTTGACCTCTGGAAAATGAATCTAAATACTACTAACATTTGTATCAGTTAATTAATCTTAAAAAATTAAAGATGTTTTTTTGTTACACTTTGATTTGTTTGTTTTAACTTCATTAATGTCAATTTCAATCAATCAAAATAATTGAAATTCCCCCATTCTTGTCTATTCAATTTGGGGACATTGCCTATCAAATCAAAAACGTCTTTGTTGGCTTTGAAAGGATGCCTACTTATCTTCCTTTTTCATGATACGTAATTGATCTATCAATAATTGTATTTGGTTGTAAAATTTATGTGGATGGCAGTTTTTTTAGTTATCTTTGACTTTCTAAAAGAATCAATAGAGGAAGCATTGCCAATATTGCTATATTGAGGAAAGTTGATGAAGAATCTAAAAAATGTCAAATTTATATGGTGGAGAGATCTCATTATTTTTGTTGGGTTATAATCATGTATAGTTTATAATTTTTGAGTTTATTATCAGAAGACAATGATGAAAGATATTATTGGTGGCTGGTTCCTTTCATCTATTTGGCCTATTAGTGCATTAATTCATTGCAGTGTGCATACTCCAAAAATGGAATATATCTTGATATTTTCTCCCTCTTTCAAACAAAAGTCAAGTCAGATGGTACTGGGAACTGTTTTACACAAGTGCTAGAATTTAAGAATGTACCCATTTTATACTCCTAGTTTCTCTTTCTCATATCAAGATTATGATTTCGAATATGGTGTTCATTTTTGTGTGTATTTTTTAAAAATGTGTAGATAAAGATAAACACATAAAATAATGTATATGTATTTGGTGTTTAAATTTCCAAATGTTATTATGAATTATTACATGGGAGTGTAGTTCATTTCTCTAAATTAAGGTCACGAATCTATAGTTTTGTTAGTTGAAAAATAGGAGTCAGGTGAATTGTGTCATCTTATATAAATTAATCCAACTTGACTTAAATTAGCAATGTTCGAAAAACTAGATAGGTCATTGAGCCGTTCAAGGCACCTAATAGAATATAGGCTAAATTGCATTTTTGGTCCCTTAACTATTTAGGTAGTATCGTTTTGATCCCTTAATTAAAATTCGATTTATTTTGGTTCCTTAACTTCTCTCTGTTACACATTTTGGACATTTCCGTTAGTTTCAATTCAAAAACGTTAGCCTTTCTTCATTTTCTTCTAGGATTTTTCTGGGATTCTTGTTGTTGAAGGTTGATGGAGATGATATGAAGATGAAAAAGAGGAGAAGAAGATGAAGAAAATCTAACGTTTTTGAATTAAAACTAACGGAAAAGACCAAAATGTGTAATGGAGAGAAGCTAAGGGACCAAAATAAATCGAATTTTAATTAAGGGACCAAATCGATACGATCTAAATAGTTTATCTAAATAGTTAAGCAACCAAAAATGCAATTTAACCTAGAATATACAAAGAATAAGATGTGCCAATAATGAAGAACAGAAAAGAACAAAATGGTAGTAGTTTAAAATCATCTCTTGATAGGTCACTTTGGTTGCAAGGTTATCCTTTAATCCGTACGATACCTGGGCATCGAGAAAATGATAGTTTACACACCTAATTTTTTTACTTAATTGAAACTTAAATTGTCTCATTATTAATTACAATTATTATAAATTAAATTGAACAAGTGTTTTAAACATTATTTCATTAGGAAGGATGATCATGAGGTTTTAAACATTAAATTGAACAAGAGAATGTCTCCTCATAATCGTTTAAAATTGTTTTCTCCTTACATTTTGGTTGTAAAATAATTATTTGTTCATAATCAATTTTCTATAGAAAGATTATTTTCATGAAAAATCAAAGCAAAACTACTTGATCTATATTGTGATGTATCACAAATAAGATTTTGACAATTTGAATTTAGAAAAATATATCTCATTAGATGCAACAATAGTGTATAATTAATTAATATTATTCTATAAATTGTGGATGTATCGTAATAACATTTAAATTTTTCCAAAACTCAAAATCGTAAAGCTTGATTTGATTTGATTCAATTGTTAAAATCTCTCTAATAATTTTTTATTCTCCAAATAGAATTCTTTCATCAAGACTATTTAATTGGCTTGTTTTAGTTTTACATTATCTAGGTGGTATAATTTTCTCTAAATTTTAGTTTTATTCATGTATGTTTTTTAATTTTTTTTTTGAAAGAATGTAAGTTTTTAAATTTTAATTTAGAAAAATTGGCATTAAGAAAATTTTTGTACAAATAAATGCCCGACTATATTAATAGTTACCTTTGAAGTATGCATAATATATGCAATGTTCGGGGTTCAAACTAGAGCTGTCAAAACGGGTCGGGTCGTACGGGCCGGTCCATTTAGCCCGATTAATTATAAGGCTTGGGCCTTAAATATTGAGCCCGAATTTTAATATGGCTTTTTAGCCCAGCCCTAAAAAGCCTGGTACCCGTTAGGGCTAGCCCAAACAGGCCGCGGGTAGCCCGCATAACAAAAAAAATCCTATAAATTATATATATATTTCAAATAATTATTTACTTAGTTGATTATCAAAGTAAAAAATAAAAGTGAAAATTCAATGAATTAACACAAATATAAATGTAATATAAAATTATATTTACTCGTTTCGTTATTATAATTTTAAAGATCGAATATATAAATATCTATAACCATAACGTATCTAATTTATTTTAAAAAAATTTCCTCGCCGTTATAGTTTACGACATGTGTACAAAAATGTTTACAATTTTTTTTTGTGCTAGACATTATTTATAAAAAAAATTATAGGAGTATTTTATAGTACTTTTTAAAAAATATATATAATTTTTAATACGGGCCGGTCCTTTAGCCCGCGACTCGTGTAGGGCTGGGCTCGGGTAGTATATTTCAAGCCCGTTTTTCAACCGGGCTTTTTGGCCCGGCCGATAAATCCCGAAGGCCGTTAGGGCCGGCCCTAAACGGATCGGGCCTGTCCGTTTTGACAGCTCTAGTTCAAACCCCGACCACCACAAAAAAAATAAAATTACCTTTGATCGTTTAAGTCTAACAAAAATGCCTAGATAGTCCTTTAAATTTATTAAGTTTCAAATAAGTCCTTTGAATTTTTTAAAATTTCCAATATGTTCTTTAATTTTTTTTAAGTTTTAAATAAGTCATTTAAGTTGTTAATTTCATGCACCTATTTGAAGTTTAAGTTTTTAAGCTTTAAATTAATAGGTCCTTAAAAGGGTAATAAAGACTCGGTCAAAACTTAAAAAACTTAAATGACTAACATGTTATTTTTCCAAACTTAAAGGACTGAAAAGAGGTATTTGGCCATTTATTTGTATTATAGATCTAAATTCTAGTTTTATTGTATTTGTTTTATGTTTTTATTTTTAGGACGAACCTGTTGTTTTTGTCAAACTTAAAAGACTGAAAGAGGTACTTAGCCACTTATTTATATTATAGATCTGATTATTTGTGAGAGTGATTGTTTGGAAGCAGTGGACATGATTATTGCTGATCGTGATCATACCTTGCACACTTATGTTACTGACATCCTTCATATTAGAGATGCTTTACATGGAAATGAGAATACAACATTGGTGCATGTTCTTAGGGAACAAAATATGTGTGGAGACTTTATGGCTAAGGAAGGATCACATGCAAGGTGTTCTGCTCACTGAAACTGCCCTCAGCTTGGCATGAAATCTCTCATCCTGAGAGATAAGCTTGGAACTTAATTTCGACTCTCCCCTTTTTTTCTTTTTATTTTTTCCTCGTTACTTTGTAACACTATCAAAAAAAAAAAATTATAAATCTAAATTTTAGTTTTATTGTATTTGTTTTATGTTTTTTTTTAAGAAGCCTAAGAGATAATTAAATAAATATGAGAGAAAAACAAGACCAATTTAAGTACAAGGTGTGCCTAGTGAGGAAATAATACAAAGTACCATAATACAATATGCAAAACAAAAAACAACTGCATTCCATCTACTACATACAAGGTGAAGTAACCTAAACAAACTGAAGAATTAGTCCACAAACATGATAATCGACAAAATAGATTTGCAACCACAATTTATAGTTAATTTTGGATTTTAGCTTATACCGCTAGTTACTAAGTACTCTTTCTTCCTAATTGCAAACCTGCTTCAAAAAGTAAGTTGTCCTTTTATAAAAAGAAAATAGGCTTAATTATACAAATGATCATTGTATATATATGAGATGTTTTGGTTTTAATTGTTGTAAAAATATTTGTTTGGTTTTAGATTTTGCAAATATAGAATCTTTTGTTTTGGTTCTTGGTGTTTTGTTTCGGTCACTGTAAAATCTATTCATATTAAAATTGGTTCTTACAATATTCATTTTTGTCTTTATTTTAAAAGACTGAAATAAAAAAGTATACATATTACAATGACCAAATTCAACACGAACCAATTTTACAAGGACTAAAACATAAGAACAAAGACCAAAAACAAATAATTAGATATTGGCAAGTATTAAAACAAAAAAATATGTTTATGTGGACTAAAACTAAAATGTTTGATATTTACCGTTGTCATTTTTTTCAAAATTATGGGGGAGCAGAGCGGTCTTCTATTGCACCACCATAATCATATTAATAGAAATATAAAAGTATAAATAAAGAGGGGAGATATAAACCGAAGAAACAACATAAAATAAATTATTTGGTTGATAGGGATATTGCATTTTATGTGTAGAGGCTGGGGTTCGAACCCTGGACACTCTACTTCTCCACAGTTAAATTGTGTGAGCTCTAACCACTAGACTACTTGACAAAAAAATAATTAGTCTTTAAATATAAGCACATATTAAATGATAGATACATTTATCAGTTTTCGTCAACCATATTTTTTATTATGATTTAATTATCATACATTGCCAATACAAAAAGTTTTTATATTGTTGATAAATCATAATTAACATATCAGTAGAAATATTTGACTTTTATCATAACCACGAATAAAATCATGCACATAAATAATTGTGATGTTCTAACTAGTGTAAAATACTTTAAATTGAGAATGCATGAAAATTGTTAATAGTACAAATTATTCTTTAAAGAATTATTTATACAAAAAATTACACATTAATTATATTACATATTTAAAATAAATACGTAAAAATTGTATAACATACCAATAAAAAAGTATAAAAAAAGGATACAAGTAGTATAAAATAGTAAAAAATTGTCTCCGTGAGCTTAACTCAGTTGATATGGACAATACATAATATATGAAAGGTCGGGTTCGAACAAAACAAAAAATAGTAAAAAATTATATTTTTTGGATTACTATTATTTACTATATTATAAATAAAAAATTTCCACCGTCTTTTTTAAAAGCTAAATTTTCATCATTATTTAACGATGATTAATTTTTGTTGAAGAATCCGTACCCAAAAGTAAAAATGAAAATTGGAAGTTTAGAAAATAGAAATTAATCAATTATTGTTGTGGCCACGAAAAAAATGGATAAGGCACCCTTGAAAGTTTTTTCCCACCATACCATAACCATAGCATACTATTGCGAGCGAGAAATTCAAACGAAAACATTAACATTAACATTAACATTGCATGAATGAATTTGGTAACAATCGTTGAGTAAATCAGCGTTCATTCATTCATTCATCATGGCCATGGCCTTTCAAACAACAACACACTCTTATCTAACCACAACCAACTTCATCTTCTCCTCCAATCTCAAACGACTCACCAAACCTTCTCGATTCTTCCATTCTCATTCTAAACGCTTCGTTTCAACTCCGAGACGACTTGCCGTGAAATCTTGTGCGGTTAACGTTGAAGAGAAGAACGTTGCTGCGAAATCACAAGAATGGGGGAAAGTTTCTGCAGTTTTGTTTGATATGGACGGTGTTCTCTGTAACAGTGAAGAACCTTCTAGAAGAGCTGGTGTTGATGTCTTTGCCGAGATCGGTGTTCAAGTCACCCTTGACGATTTTGTTCCGTTCATGGGAACTGGTACGTACTCTTCATATTCAACACTTGTTCAGATAAATCAATAATTGAGTTGCCTATTTGATTATTAAGCTTATAATATTTCGTTGCTTCATTTTAAACATGAAAGGAGAAGCAAACTTTTTGGGAGGTGTGGCCTCTGTTAAGGGAGTTGAAGGATTCAATACTGAAGCTGCAAAGAAGAGGTTCTTTGAAATATATCTGGACAAGGTATAAGGTGTATATTTCGCTTGATGCTACTTTTTATTTGTTTTACTCTATTTTGCCTAAATACTAAAGTGTTTTCGTTTATATCAGTATGCTAAGCCAGATTCTGGAATAGGATTTCCAGGTGCCCTTGAACTCATTTCTCAGGTATGTAAGATTTATCATGATCTGATTACCTTGCTGATTCATGGAGGGATTAATATAGTAATATAGGACATGCTGGCATTTGAGTTTGACAGTGTAAAAGCAAAGGGCTTAAAGTCGCTGTTGCATCTAGTGCTGATCGTATAAAGGTTGATGCAAATCTAGCTGCCGCTGGTTTGCCATTGTCAATGTAAGTTAACATTCTGAGTGACTTGTTGAATGTGCATGAAGATATGGACCTTTAATTGTTATTGATAATATGTACTATATATTATTGGCATTTTCTTTTGAAATTTTTTATGCAATTTCTTCATTTAATTATGACCACACTGAGACATTAAAACAAAATAATCCAAGACGAGTTGTAAGTCCGCTGCATATTATATACTAAACTGTTAGATGTTCATTTTAAATGAAGTGCAAACAGCACCTATTACATTTTATGCCTGGCTTCATAAGATTGACTTCAATTGTAATCTGTTGTCTATCAAGGTTGTTAAAATTTTGCAGTTGTATTTTTTTTTTATCAGGTTCGATGCAATAGTTTCTGCAGATGCTTTTGAGGATTTGAAACCTGCTCCTGATATTTTCTTAGCTGCGTCAAGGATATTGAATGTCCCCGCCAGTGAGGTATATGATATAACGATACTAGACTGAGCATGTGAGAGGGCTAAGTTGTAATTTTTAGGTGATTGATTTTGTAGAGTAGCAATGTTTTATTGTTGTTGGTTATTTAGGATAACAGCAACATGTAGATAATAATTGACAAGCATGTATGTAAAAAATTTCTTGAATGTTTGCTAGTGCTACTATGCAGAAAGTTGACTTGAATTTCTTTCATGTTAACCTAAAACCATTTCTGCTTCTCTAACTATATATGGCAATGCATCTGGATTATGTAATAACTTATGGGAGACTCCGAGTTTGATTCACCCAGTCCCATTTGTAACTTATCATGCCCACTTTGAATTTCTTATACAAAAGAATTCACCCAGTCCCATATGTGATCTTCTTATATGATGTCCCAGTGTATTGTTATAGAAGATGCGCTAGCTGGAGTGCAAGCTGCCAAAGCTGCACAAATGAGGTAAGCACCGGTGAAAAATGGATTTATAATGGCTGCTTGAACTTACCAACCCTGACTAATTTCTAAACTCTAGAATGACTTTTTGTTTATGGACTATTGAAAATAGAAATAAAAAAGTATGTATGCTTTCAATCTTATTATTTGCAGATGCATAGCTGTACGGACCACATTATCAGATGAAGCTTTGGAGCCTGCTGGCCCAACTTTTATCCGAGACGACATAGGAAGTGTTTCACTTGATGAAATTCTCAATGGTGACTCTGTTGGATATAGTATGTAGTCTTGGGAGTTTGTTGTAAATCTATCATTTTCCTTTAAATTTTCTTTATTGTCTTTGATGTAAATTGTTAAACTATATTATTGTTTAAATAAAAAATTATGAGCAATGGGTACTCCGGGTATTACAAATCCTTCTCCCTTATTGCAATGTGTGCCTTCTCACTTGATACTTCACATTATATTTTAGTTTCTTTAATAAGTATACTCCCACCGGACTCACGTATAAGCAAAAAAAAGTCATGTTTGGTGAACCCGAATATAAGGAAATTCCAACTAACTTCACGATATTGAATTCCAAAATTACCCTTCCATTAATGTTCTTATGAAACAAGTTTCCATAGTAAATTAAATCAAGTGAGATTTTTTATCACATCAAGAAAGTTATATGAGATTAACTAATATTATTAATTAGTGTGTATTTGGTTACTTTTGTTTATATTTGAGTCCAGAGGGAGTACCTTTTATTCAGAATAGTTATTTACCTGACAATTGTTGTTTGATAAGGCTCTAGAGTACATATATTATGTTGCATGAGGTCTTATCTAGAAATGCCATTGCAGAGAAGAAGATGCAGGGCTCCGAAACTCCAATTAATTTTGCTCAGTCTTCATCTGATGTGCTTGCGGGAGGAGTAGATGGAGTTGGAAGAACTACCAGTGGCACCGATGAGGAAACTCCCTCAACTGGAGGGTAAGACAGTTTTTTGTTGTCTACCTTTTTCTTCTCTTCTGTCTTCTGAAATCTAAACATTTTCTTGAATTACAGGTTTTAAGTAAGCAATCTTAGGATGATTGTCATTGCTTTTTAATCAGCTATTGTGGTGTTGGCAATGCATACATAACTACTAGCAGATAATCGAAGCTTAGCTTGCAAAGTTACAATATTAGTTCAACTAACTTTTTTGAGGGTTTATGTATAACTTGGTCCTCTTTTAAATTATCATGCCAAAACTCATTGACCATTCACAAGGAAAATGTTGCTAATAATGTGCCGGCATTTGGTGCATAATTAGAAAATTGAGTTCACTTTTCCCTTGAAAGTGATAACAGGGATTGGTTAAGGCAATTTGGAGTTTAGTCCCTGAACTGAACTGAACTGGGATTGGCTTTTAATATATATTTTTCGCATTTTAAAAAGAAATAATATTACGAAATATATAAAAGTCTAAGGTTCACTATTTGGGAAGGAGGAAACAAGTTGTTATGAAATAGTAGTGTTATGCAGTGCTCTCACCACCCTTATTTGATAGGGAAATCACACACACCCCCACTCAGTTCTGTATAAATGGCAAACACACCCCTCCTTTACTTTAACATATCAGGTGGTATGTGTATAACAGAGGGGAACTCAATATCTGTGTCACTGCCATTTAAACACACCTCAGATGAGTGCAATTCCTCCTTTTAAATTTTGAGTTGAATTTAAAAAAAATAAAATTGTTAAATATCACATGCAATATAAAAGAGTGTAAAATATGCTCGGAAGTGATTATTTTATATAAATATTATTTATATAATTATAAAGTTAATATTGTATTTTCATTTTTTATGTTGTTAAAAAAGTGATTCATGAACTACCTATTGGAGAATTCCCATACAAGCTATTTTGATGTTAGTCATGTTATAACAAGTTGATGCCAATTCGATGAATAATTGCTTTTCCATGGATGTAATTTTATACCATGAAAATATTTATCGTTTCAATATTTTGTCCATGCAACAAGCAGAGTTTTTGTTGATTTACTATTGTGAGGGTGCAGAAATAATTTGTGGGCAGGTTGCAGGGTTCACGGCGAGATATACTGCGATATGGAAGTCTTGGGATTGCTATCTCTTGCCTTGCCTTTACCTTAAATAACTGGAAGGTACAATAATATTGTAAGAATATGCTGCAAATTATATGTTCTACATCTCTATATTGAACCTTAATTTAATTTTTTTTATAAAGAAAGTCGGTCATGTTTAATGGGCTAATTACTATACTACAGGCAATGCAATATACTTCCCCCCAAGCTATTTGGAATCTGTTGTTCGGTGTCACCCAGCCACCCATGGAGTATAAAGCAGGTAACAAACCAATGATGTGCTGGGAAATCAGTCTTCCCTGCTTTTATATACTTCCTGCATTTATCTACTTTCCTATCTTATGGCTGTTTTCTGTTGATGGTGCTATGTATAATTATTAATCTTAAAAGGACTACTCAATCCAAAACTTTAGCATGTTAGATAACTTTATGGTCATGACAAAAAAAGTCATTCAGAGAACTTAATCTGCTAGGTAGCACAGATGAAACTTTTTTTATACTATAATTAGTGCATAAGTTGAGACTCTGGTCAATTATGCTGGTATTGACGCTCTTGGGTTATTTTCATCAATAATTTGGGGTCATGCTTAGAGATGAAATAAGAGTCAGAGTATTTTCCTTTTGTTCTCAGGTAACTCAAGATCTGATAGGATCCCGCAATTTGTGAACTACATAGCTGATCTGGAGAGCAGGTACTTAGTACTTTGATACATTTCTTTGTTTATAACTATTTTATGGTGATTTTAAGTTTAACCCTCTACTCTAATTTTATAATATTTAACTGTTTTATTGATACTCTCCAATGATATAGCAAAAAGAGTATTTTCTGTTTGTGGGTGTGAAATTAAGTTTAACCCTATACTCTAATTTTATAATATTTAACTGTTTTATTGATATTCTCCAATGATATAGCAAAAAGGGAGTATTTTCTGTTTGTGAGTGTGAAATTATATGTATTACCTCCTCTCTGGAGAGAGAAACAATTGTAGCTTGTAAGCAAGAAGTTGTAATTTGTTATTAAAATACTATGATAAAATTCTTTTCACTGTTAAGGGAAAATGCTCAGCTTGTTCCAGAATTTCCGTCTAAACTTGATTGGCTTAATACAGCTCCGCTTCAGTTTCGCAGGGTACTTTTATTCTTGCATTCAGTTTTAATTTTAATCTGATGAAAACATCTGTGCTCATTAGATTTGTAATTCTTTTATTTTGGCAGGATCTGAAAGGAAAAGTTGTTCTGCTCGATTTCTGGACTTATTGTTGTATAAACTGTATGCACGTGTTGCCAGACCTAGATGCTTTGGAGAAAAAATACAAAGATATGCCGGTAATTTCATGTATGAATATTTTGATTATCAAATGTAGCTTGATGTGTGGCTCTGCTTTATAAAATTTTGTCATACCTATCAGATGGTACTTTAGTGCATGAACGTCAATTTTTTGTATATTTGTCTTGTTTATTGAATATTCTTCTGTATGAAAAATAATTTAGTTGTCCAGGTAACATTTGACATAACTAATGGGTTTATATCATATCCCCCAGCAAAAAGGATTAAGAAATATATTTTGATGTAAGTTTTGTTTCTACAGTTCATTGTTGTTGGTGTTCATTCTGCAAAGTTCGATAATGAGAAAGACTCTGAAGCCATCCGCAATGCGGTTCTACGCTATGACATTACTCACCCAGTAAGCTCAAAGCTACAACTCAACCAATATTTTAAATTGGATTTTTTTTTTCTGGTTTTTTTACATCTGTAAGTATTTTCAATTTTCCTTCTCTTCAGTTATTGACGAGCACATACACTTTTGGTCAGATGGTTTAGGATAGTTAGGCTTGGAGGACAATTATATATATATATATATGGGTTACACTGTGACAGTTATTTTATCAGGTAGCTAGGATAAGAAGACAGTTATGTGTGTTTTATATTTTAATTTCTATATGTATGGGTGTCGGTTATTTTTAT
>Ga0315914_1010474_pt1 | contig 11506 bp, 6 predicted proteins | sample MpolenodulesMG_FD_203920 | JGI IMG/M metagenome (GOLD analysis project Ga0315914, IMG submission 203920) | Medicago polymorpha root nodule microbial communities from Los Angeles, California, United States - elongated nodules | ecosystem: Host-associated > Plants > Roots > Nodule | place: USA... | reverse complement strand
TGTTTAGCAAAGTATGTGATTTTTTGTGTTTGTCTAAATTTAATAATGATAGCCCTCGGGTCATACTACTATCAATAATTGACTTAAAAACACATATTTAACACTTTAATGAAACTTCTCTATATCCTAGACTGTCATAAAATAATTATATTTTTCATCGATATAAGAAAAAATATCATCGTTCCCTGTGAATATTAAGCACATATTTTATTGCATATTGGTACTATTTATATGTCGACAAACATCGGATATTCTTTTCTTCAATAAACTATGCAATTAAATTTATGTGGTATGTTAAGGTACCATGGTCGATGTCATAGAAATATTTTAATATGGTACAGTACAAACGTTTGTGACAATTAATATTATGAATTGAATCATACTATTTTTTCCATTCAACTAAACTATTCACATACATATTAGTGCTTTATATAATCGGTATAACCTGTGCGACAGCACGGGTCAATGGTCTAGTCTCTTACTTATAAATGTTAACCCGTCTCGCTATACTTAACCTAATTTTTCCCTCCACACTTTTGCATTTAATGTTTATCTAAAAAGTAAAATAAAATTATGTTCCTAATTAGATGCTATTTTTTTGGAAAGAAATAACTGTTAACCCGTCTCGCTATATCTCTTACTTATAAATGTTAACGCGTCTCGCTATACTTAACCTAATTTTTCCCTCCACACTTTTGCATTTAATGTTTATCTAAAAAGTAAAATAAAATTATGTTCCTAAATATATGCTATTATTTTGGAAAGGAATAACTGTTAACCCGCCTCACTATACTTAACCTAATCTCTTACTTATAAATGTTAACCCGTCTCGCTATACTTAACCTATTATGTTACGTTACGGTACCAAGACGATGTCATGGAAATATTATGTTATGGTATAGTACCAACATCTTTGCTTCTTAATATTATGAAATACTATATGACAATCATGACATTCATCTAAACTATTTTGTTACCATTTACCGTCAAATATTACCTTCGACGCACGGGTCGATGGTCTAGTTTCAATTTATTCTCAATCTGCTTCATTTCAATTTTAGCCTTTTAATTCTTTTTCTTTTTTAACTTAATTAGTTTTTCCTAATATATTTCAATTATATTGTCACATGTAACCGAACAAAAATTATACTGTCACATTATATATTAATTTTTTCGAAAAAAAAAAGTGTAACAAATCCCCTTTTGCGTCCTCGTGAGCTTAGTTCAGTTGGTAAGGATAATGCATAATATATGCAACGTTTGGGGTTCAAACCTCGGCCACCACAAACAATAATCCCCTTTTTGCATTTCTTTCACGTCAAATGAAGAATTGAGCCGATAAGATAGGTTCTTTCCTTTCAATTGAATTTATGTTGGGAGATTATTTCTATTTAATAAGATTTAACTGATTTTTTAATTAAATTTAAATAAAAATATAAAAAGGATAAATATTTTAAATTAAAAGTAAAAGTAAAAGAAAAAAAGTCACTCTAAAACTATGTTCCCCTTTATATATTAGAACTTATGCATCCTTGTGAGCATAGCTTAGGTAAGGACAATGCGTAATATATGTAAGGTCCGGACCCTGGCCACCACTTAAAAAATATTAGAACTTTTGCGGTTTAATTGTGAAAAACATTAAACAATTTTTTTTTTTTTGTGGAGGCTGTGGTTTGTTTTTGTGGAGGCCGATGTTTGAACCCCAGACTTTACATATGCAAGGTCCCTAATAACTAAATTGAATGATGTATTTCCGTTGAAGCGACTAAATTACAAGTACTATATGGTACCAAAAAATTTACTAATACTGAGGGACTGATTTGACCACGCTTACAACTTCAAAGACTAAAATGTTAATTTACTCCCAAAAAAAAAAAAAAAAGAGAGAGAGATGCTTTCATAGTTTTACTCCCTTCCACAAAAACCTTCCTCAAAATCGGTTCATCCTTTCAAAGAAAAATAGGTTGATGGAGGCACACACGTTTGTCCATCGTTGTTGCTAGAACTCTAGGTTACCTGGATCATGAGTAAATGCTTCAATTATATACTATACCACATAGTTATGCATCACTTCCCTGGAAGAACATTCCACACGTTAATGAGATAATCTCATCAACTCTCATCCAAAAACATTCTAGTAAGACTAAAAAGGAAGGTTCAATTGAGTTGGTTCCCTTCAGTCTGACAACTGTTCACAAAAATGGGGATATTGATTTGGTCAGTAATACAACGAGGATTTGGAACAAAAAAAGAAAAAATTAATTTTTATTTGTGACTACTTACTTTAATCAGGATATAAAACTAGTAGTAAATAAAGTTGTAGTAATTTTTTAGTGTCGATTCTTTGTTTTCAAATTATTTCAAGAAAAGATCTCCGAATCAAATAGTGAGAGCAGTATTTGATACGCGATTGAACAATTTGAGAGAGCATTTTTTTCCGGTTAGGGTTTTATCTTTTTCAGTGTGCGATGACCTTTAGTAGTGAGCGACATGAGTCGGTGACCATTGTACCGTCAAAATCACTTGATGACCGTCAATTTTTCTTTCGTGACAAACTTGTTGGTGCTCCTGTTCCAGTGCCAAGGCGAGAAACAATTGATCTTATTGGGAAACAACTTGCAAAAATTGATCTTTATACCTTCGTATGGGATGCAAATCCAGTGGTCTCATCAATCTATTTGTGATTATCTTGACAAAGTTGCTTGTAGATTTGTTTGGAAGGGATAAGAGGATAAATGTATTCATTTGGTTAGTTGGGATAAAATGACTCGCCACAAGAAATTAGGTGGCCTTGGTATTCGCATTGTTAGATTCCAGAATGTGGCTCTCCTTGGCAAGTTGGTGTGAGATATGCTTAACTATGAAGATACATTATGGGTCCTGATGTTTAAAGATATTTACTTAGGGGAAAATTTGGTCTTAAATGTTACTACTCGAAAGGGGTTTCCTACTTGGAACTCTATTGTCAAAACTATTGAGCACCTTAAAGATAGGTTTCAATTCAAATTGGGGGATGGTAACTCTAGTTTTTGGTATAGCCCTTGGCTAGATAAGGAACCTTTTTGTACTCGTGTGCCTTATGTTCACTACCATGATATCAACTGGAGTATCAAGGATCTTGTTGATGGGAATGATTTGAAACTTTCTCGCCTATATTCCATACTTCCCACCAACATTATTAATAAGATTATTTCGGCTCCTCATTTTACTGTGCATGACGTTCCTGATGTTTGGGTGTGGACCAACTGCACATCTGCATATATCTGTTCGAGAAGGCTACCCGTGGTTAATGGGAGCTCAGACTTCATTGCTTGGGGAAGAAAGTTGGAATTAGATTTGGCGCGTTTGTGTTCCTTCAAATATTCAGTTCTTCTTATGGCAATTGTGTCATGACTTTGTTCCCTCCAGGTCTGTTTTATTGTCTCATAATCTTATCTCTAACCTATGCCCTATTTGTAATCAAGGTAATGAAGATATGTTTCATGCTTTGTTCTCATGCCCGTGTACCAAGGATGTGTGGTCCTTTTGTCTCCACAAGTCGGTCACTCCTCCAGATCGAGATAATTTGCGTACTTGGATGAAAGAATTTATTTTAAATATTGGCCCAATTGGTCCCATTATCATGTGGAAGATTTCGTGTTCTCGCAACAAATGTATTTTTAAGGATATCAAGTATTTTGTCCATGAAATTGGCGCTCAAGTTTTATCATCTCTACATCATATCTTGAAAGCTTTTGCTCATCCTACCTTTCACAGTGTTCAGCAGCCTGCACGTATTGTCAGTTGGCAACAACGTAGTATGGATTCAGTAGCTCTTAATTTTGATGGCAGTGTGTTCCTTGATTCCAACTTGGGAGCTTTTGGTGATCTTATTCGAGATCATACAAGTTCTTTTTTGCATGGTTTCTTTGAAAAAATTAGTAGACCTTGCATTCTCCATGTTGAGATTTTGGGTTTATACCATGGTTTGAAGTTGTGTTGGCATACTGGATTTAAGCATGTGTTGTGTCTCTCTGATTCAACTTCTGTTGTTGACCTCATCCAAAATGATTGAATGATCATCACAAATATGGAAATTTAATCATGGCTATTAAACACCTTCGTAGAAATTGGTGGTTAGTTTACGACATACTTTGCGTGAGGGTAATGCTACAACTGATTTTCTAGCTAAAAAGGGTGCTCTTAGTGATAGTAGTCTTGTTATTTTGAATGAAGCCCCTCCTGATATGGCTTATGTCCTCTTAGCAGATGCCATGGGTGTTGAGTTTGTTCGACCCTAGTATGGGTCTTTTTTAGTTTTATTTTTTCCTTTTTGTTACCGAAAAGAAAAAACTTGTAGTAAATATCAACAGACTTCAAGTAAAACTCAACAACAATAGATATCATTGTTTTGTTGCAATTTAAACTAATATGAAGTTTGCAAAATTATAAAAATTACAAATTTTTTAAAACTTTGACCTTAAAATCCTTGATAAACATTTGTCTCGTAAGCAATGGCCTTTCAATGAATACAAAGTTCTAATAAGAAGCATAGCTATATCCTTCAACACTTGTCATAGATAGAGAAATTACCTGCATAAGATGATAAGAAACGTGATTTTGTTAATATATAACCAAAATCTGTCTAAATTTGAAACCAACAATAGACTATTAAACATCTGTAGAGCCTACATATTGACATATTATGATACAGGCTTTAGGTCTTAAAATCACATTGTTCAATACTACAATATACATATATCTAAATATGAGTAAGCTTTATCATATCTGAATATTTGTTTACACCACAAACCTACTCTATAATGGCATCCATTCAGATGTACAGGAATTAAATCTTCATACTTTCTAATTCAACATTCATAGTTAGACTCATAATGAAACCAAAATGGCACAAACAACTAACAAGGTCCCCATCATCAGCAAAACCTAATGTTATATAATTTGTTGCTCGTTGATTAAAGATCTTGCATGAATGAAATGATGCACACAGATTTGATAATAAAAGATATTAACATAAAGGTAAAGTAACTGGGTTAGGCAGCAAATCCAAACAAAAGAAATTAAAACAATTAAAAATTAAGACTAATATTCAAAGTATTGAGCTATTAGATTAAAAATTTGTTAATAGTTAGTTGAGAGTGAGTTATCTGTGTTATCTTCTTCTCAAAACAACCTATATAATTGTTATGAATTATAACATGCATTCCTATTGTTTCCTTAACCTATGTCTTGCTTCATGACCTCATAGAGTGAAGGATTCTTATCAACTAGTTATTGAGAAAAGGTAAGTAAGGTTGGCTAAAAATACAAACAATGACAGTCCCATTTTTGGCCTCAAAGGAGAGTTCTTAGTCCAATGTGTAGTGATCCCATTTGAAAATGGAAAGTTTTGAAGTAAAAAAGAGTCCTTGGAGCATGCACACGCCTACCCAAAGGCACAAAAACCCTACACCACTGAGAGATAAGATAATAGGGAAAGGAGGATTTAGAGCTGGAAATGGAAATGGTTTTCTGGAAATTATGTGTTGGGTCACAAATTTAGGGAGTCAACTGCTCATGGTATAAAAGAAAGTGATAGAAAAGTCTACATTTTCCTCTGTTCTACATTAAAGAACAAGAAATTCACTAGGCCACCTAGCTGCATTGGTATATATAACACCTTTTGTACCATGTGGTGATATTAATTTACCAAAATACATAGTAGCTGCCACAAGAATTTTGCGCCTAATGAAATGCATAATTCATATATACCTAATGAATCCCAAATCATGATTCTGTCGATGCAAATGAGAACTTCCAAACATAATAAAGAAAAAAGTTACTCAAATCTCGTTCACAATTAAGACTGGATAACTCGAATTTACAAATGTCTATGTATGATGATATATTATGCTACAAAACTCACTGTCAGTTCATGCAATATCTAGTTATTATCGAATAACCAAAACTAAAGAAGCAAATTAAGAATGCAAATAGCGCAAGACTATTCTCTTCTCATTTTAGATTGTCTAGAAGATCAAAGTCATGATTCATGAATACGAAGTTTGTGATCAGCTTATAATAGAAAGACGGTGGTTCATTGACAAAGTTGATTTTGATCCATCAACATGAACACTAATGTCCCAAAATTAACAAAGCTTTAGTTTCAATGATAATAATGTCACACAGTAATAACTCACCAAGTTAATCAACGAGTGGCATCATGAAATTTTGAGTTTTTCTTTTCAATTTCAGTAATCAGGCAAATGTTGTAAATATCTTCATTGTTATAGTTACAAATTTAGGAACTCTTGCTGAGCATGAAAATACAAGATCAAAGAAAATTTAGAAACTTTAGGTGTATGGTATCATGTAATTCAACCACAATATGATTGAAGACTGGTGACATACATCTAAAAACGATATACAGCAACTAATAGTGCAGATTAAACCCAATGTTAGTCATTTTTTATTTGATGCAGTACTAATACAGAGAGAATGGATTGAGGGTGAGAGTTCACACCTTATATAAATACGGAGATACAGCTCATTCAAATTTAAGTTGACACATTCCTGAGGCCCTTGGCACATCAGATAATGTTTTGAGAATGTCGTGCTTCTTCTTTAGGTCCAATGAACTATCAGCAATAATCATCATTGTCTTTAAAACGAGTCCTTTTTGCAAAACAAGCTCAACAAATGACACCTCATCTGGAAATCCTTGAAATTGATTAAATTGAATAAAGGTCAGGTGGGATACGAGACAATTAGGAACACTTGGCAGGGTAGCCCATCCTAAAATTGGTGACTGTTCCTGAAAGCAACAAAGGACTTGAATAAGATGCAATATTCATTTTTTTGAAAAGGAATAAGATGCAATATTCATAGTAATGAATTAACCTTGTTATATATTAAATGGTATACTGTATATTGCGCAATAAGATGCAACTTCTAATTTGTGTAATTTATTTCGTAAAAATTGGTTAATTACATCAAAATTGTATAGACCAAATTAAGGTTGGATTGAACAAACCTTGTCATGCTGAATTATTAGAACTTGAAGCATGGGACATTTCTGAAGCAAGGTGAGCAGAGAATTGGAGTTAAACCAGGGAAGATTGAGCTCTAGGCGAAGTAAATATTGAAATTCTTGAAAAAGTAGATCATTGGGTTCACCAAGCAGCCACTGTTTGTACACATCATCAAGGAGTAATTAGTACAAAACAATATCTATCTATATATGAATAAATCATGATTATTATCAGTTACTAGTTTATTATCAGTTACTTACTAACTTACACTCTGTATAAATGATGATGTAAACATAAAATAACTTAAAAAAAAAAAAAAAAATTAACCTTGGTTGTTGAAGGATTCAACACCAGATGTTTAGTTCCAGAGAGAGCGCCAAGAAGGTTGTGCAAAGGGATGACAGAACCAAACGAATGGGGAAAGACATCAAGATACGCTTCCACGACATTGTGTAAGTTGCACATGCTGAAAGCTTGGCCTAACGTGATTTGGGTAATGTTAAGGTACTCGAGATCAGGCGCATTTATTTCAAGGTAAACCCCAATTTCATCATCGTCATTGATGATTTTCAGCCTTCTTACGGAAGGTGGGACACAAACTTTGTCCAAGCTTTCCAGAGAAAAACAAAGATTCAGAGATTCAATGCTGGGGCAGCCACAAAGAAGTGCATTCACGTAAGATACTTCCACAAAACCAATGTTGATTAGCAGCGTCTTTAATGACGGCAAACTAACCACCGTGGAGGGTTGGATGTTTACATCAATTTCACCATAGAGACTGATGAACAAAGAAGTAAATGTTATATCACAGTTCGGAAAGCAAAAAATCAAATATACTAGTTTTTTTATTTTGGACTTATTTTATTTTAATCCTCCTAAATTTGTTCATGTGGAATGTCTAATTATCATTTCAATCTTTGTGTAACCCATATTGAAGGAACTAAAATCAAATACTCTACTTACTAGAAGAATCAATTTCAATGTAAACAAATATTCAGGGACTATGGGCTATGGCACACAATTGGATTTGGATTTGACGGAGGCAACAATTCATGCAGTCAGCATGTCATTGGTGACCGTTAGATCGAGATAATACGATTCAAATTTCATGTTCCATACTTTAGTTTTTTATAGATTCAAATTAATTAGGAGGCCCGATTTTGGTCTAATGGCCACTGCAGACTGTGTGGATAAGTGGAATTCTTGATAACAACAATTTCAAATCCCACAAAAGTGCATCAACCAAAAACAAAAACAAAAAATTCAAACTAAAAACAAAAGTAATATATTTGAAGCAATGAAGCACAAACACAAACACCAACACGACACAAACAATAATTTGAGAAAATGACATAATCCAATGCAATCACATGTGTCGGTGTCACACATGCCTACAATCAGCAAGTGTGGGTGCTCAGGGCTGGCCCAATAATTTTTTTTAGTAAGCAGGGCCTAAAGCAATGTTGAATATATGAGGTCTATTTTGTACAAATATGAGGCATTTTTCTTGTCAAATTTAGTGAAAAACTATTCTTTTGTTGGTGGGCCTACAACGAGGCCTTTTGTGGCCTTACCCTTGGGTCGGCCCTGCTGGTGTCACAAATATTCAGGGGTATTGGACAATGCTTGGATAAAGGCACAGAGGGGTACCACACAGTGAGTGGGGTTAATGTCCCTCATATGGTTGGTCGCCCATGCACCCTATGTGGGATGACATCCTGATCAACCAATGTAGGCTTTCTTGGTGAGATAAATCGGGTTCCCCTAACGCCTATGTCTTTATGGTACCGGCCTCATGGTACTATATATAACCAATATTGAAAGAACTAAAATCAAATATTCAGGAACCACGACACAAATTGAATTTGGATTTACTTCGGACAACAAGCCATGCAGCTAGCAGTGTCATCAGTAACCGTTGGATCAAGATCATACCATTAATAACTCAAGTTTAAAAACACAAGACTCCGGACCTATATCTAAGAGAAAGTTAAGTCAACAAAAAATAACGTATTTAGTTCAACCTGAGTGAAACGAGATTAGTGGAAGTGAATAGTGTTCGAGGGAGGTTGAAATTGGGTCCAGAATAATCAGCAGCAAAAAGAGTAAGGTCGAGTTCCTCAAGGTAGGGTCCAATGGCGGCACGAACCCACGCCTCAACCGAATAGGCACGGCTCTTATCATCAGAAAGAGAATGAGCACAGTCGAGACTCATCTTCCTAATGCCACGGGGATTATGGAGGGCGATGAAGACGTTGTTAACTAAAACAGCGAAACTTCTGAATCCATCTAACTGTTCGGGTGAATCAAGTACGTGAGATTCGTCGGCGAAGTCGAGAACGGAGAGATGCTGCCAGAGGTGTCGCCAGCGGCGAGATAGACGGCCAGTTGTAACAGCGGTTTTGGTTGGGAGACGTGATAGGATGTGGAGAAGTACACCGTCTGGTAAATTGCTGATTCGATCTTCTTCTTCTTCTTCTTCTTCTTCTTCTTCTGGTTTTCGTTGTCGTTTGGATTCCGACGCCATTTTTTTTGCTTTTTCGTGAAATCACCGTCCCGAACTTATTGCTTGTTTTGTTTGCAGTTACTGTATACCAAACGTGATTGTATATGGGTATATTAAAACAAGAAAATTGCGGTTAAATGACCTAAATGTCCCTCGGTAGTTAACTACCGGAGCTAACTGATGGTTGTTAACTATCGCGGAATGCACTTGAAGGAGCTAATTGATGGTTGCTAACTGCCACGGAGTTCATCGGTAGTTAACTGACGATGCGATCTTTGCTACAAATTTTAGGCAAAATCAACATTACTCTCTCATCCATTATCACTCTCAAAATCTCATCCAAATTTATTCAACAAAATCACAAGTAAGTAATCATAGTGCTATTAACATACATTTTAACTGTTATAATTATTATTATTTTTTATAATTTTAGTTTTAGGTTGATTTAAATTTTGTTGTTTTTCTTTTTTTTATAGTTTTAATTTTAGAGTAGATTTACAAGTAAGATATTATGATTCATTTTTAGAGTACACGAGCAATTGGGTTTAATCATCTTTCTCGTCGTTTAAGTCAATTGGGTTGTCCTTGACAGTCCTTGGGGCACCTGTTTTTGGTTGAGGACCAAAATAACATTTCATTCTGCCCTGTCATCTTGTTGAAATTGTACACGGGCACATTCGTCTTGCTTTTTTGTCTGGTTCCTTCACATTCAATTTCTTGCCATGTCACTGTGGATTCTGCTTTCTTCTTCTCACCCTCCTTTTTCAACTAAACATCACCCTGATTCAGAGACATATCTACACAATGCAAATATTGGAGATCAAAACCTACACTAATCCTAAAAATTCTACCACAAATACCTAACAATTTCAAACAATTTCTACCACAATTCAATCAATTCTACTCTTATCAACATATAACGATTCAATCAAATCATAAACATCTAACCCTATACAATCAAAAATAAATTAAAAAAAACTAAATAGGCGACAATTTATCCAAAAAATCTAACAATTCAATAAAAAAAAACAATGCAATAGGATAATAAACACTTACTTGATTTTGTGATTGTAACTAGCGTTAAATGGCTTAAGGTTGGAGAAATTCGCAACAACTGAGCTCAAAACCGCAACAATGGAGTTTTTGAAATTCCTATGTGTTGTTATGTTCTTATAATAGAGTATCGACAGTTAACTGTCAAAAAAACTTCAGTAATTAACTATCGCCGGTTTATTGTTTCAGCAATTAACTGCTGAGGGGGTGTTTGTGTAACACCCTACTTCTATTTAAGCGATAATACACGCGAATAAAATGAATATTCAAGAAATAGATGCTACGTCTTCGCCTAAACATTCAAACAACATGCATATATAATTCCTCAAAAGTCGCAACGGATAAAAGTCACAAATCTCTAAAATATACATGTCATGGTATCAATATAATTCATAATATAAACCTCCAGTCCCGACAAATGGGTAAGTCTCCACAATAAATAGTTCAACAAAATAAAAGACGACTTCCTAATCAGAGCCTAAACTAAGACTCCAAGGACGAAAACGGAGATAGCTCCCGCTATCCCGGCACTCACCAAGCAAAACTAACCTTGCACTCCGTCTACCCATTCATACAAACAGGTAGGCGGTCAAAACCACTGGGGGTGAGCTTCACATCAATCATAATCAACATATAAAAACACTAGCATGCAATAATTCATACATATCATATATATATATATATATATATATATAAGCATGTACATGTACGATTCATATATATTGTCATTATCAAATAGTAATCAACAACTAAATTCACCAAGGTACATATACACCAATCACAACAATCGACAGATTTCACCAATACACAATCCACAAAATTACGTATGCAATTATGGCATGTTTCACCAATCATTCGAATGCATGCAATGTTCTAGACTCTTCTAGATGCATGCGGTACCAAATCACCTCAAGGTCGTCACCTTCGATGCAACAAA
>Ga0315914_1010470_pt1 | contig 11514 bp, 5 predicted proteins | sample MpolenodulesMG_FD_203920 | JGI IMG/M metagenome (GOLD analysis project Ga0315914, IMG submission 203920) | Medicago polymorpha root nodule microbial communities from Los Angeles, California, United States - elongated nodules | ecosystem: Host-associated > Plants > Roots > Nodule | place: USA... | reverse complement strand
CCCTGTAAGAGTTTTCTTTTCCTTTCTCGTTGTTAATAAGCAAAACTAATACAAACTTCTCATTATTAATTAGTCTTTTATATTTATTTTTTTTGGAAACAAAGGGGCCTAAGCCCATAAAAAAAAACTAAACAACAACAACTATAGAGATCGCTATCCCCATAACATCAGTTAATATTAACGAATTAAGTCTAGCGGAACACATCTCATACAACTGTAAATCAGAACTATGATCACACCCACATGCATTTGCCTCGTGGTAGGAATGACACACCTTAATTTTCTACTCCAAAGTCAACAATCTATGGATTTTTTGGATGAGACGCCAACCAACAGGGCTCTCATCTTTTCCAAACAGTAGCGTATGCACAACCACACTAGAATCGGCATGGAGTTCCACCTTTGTAAAGCCTCCTATCTCTAGCAATTTGAAGTCTTTTATCTTTAAATATATATCTATTTAGTCATCTCCATCATTTCATTTGTCCATATACTTCATAAGAAAAAGAAAAGATTGGTCATTGATGTGCATGTATTTCCCCTTTATATACTATAGACAATAATTTATTAGATTTTATATTATATATTTTTGTTGCAGAGATTGATGTGTGTTTGATGAAGCTATATAAGCTAGAAAATCTTGAGTAGACAAGTAAAGCTGAAGAAATTCATATGAACAAGTAAGAATAATTAGAGTTACGTTTTATCAACTCAACAACCCTCTCACATCAAAAACCTAAGCCACATGTGATTGTGTTCTCAGAATTTTTTCTCATTTCCTCAAAGTTACAAGCACTAGTTTCAAAACTTTTATTACTTGGTTCTTGTTTTTCCATGAAAAATTTAATGTCATCATCATTCTTTTAGAAGCAGAAGAAATAATGATCTTGCAGCATTGTAATGTCACATACTAAGGAATAAGGATGGAACTATTAAACCATTTTACATTTATGTTACTATACAGATTATTAAATTTGGTCATGTCATCGAACAATGGTAGGGGTTTTAATCAATTTGAAAAAGTTTTACATAAAAAAATGTTTCAAAAAATAATATCAAATTGAAAAAGAGCAATTTTAGCACTTTGTCAAATCTAACATACATGAGGGACCCTTTGGGATCGTAAGAGGATTTTAAAACACAGCTTTTTGGGCAACACAGCTCCAACAAAGACATTGCGAAAGAAAAAAAAACTTTATTCGTTGGGATGTGTGCCATTTATAGAAATTAATTATTTATTTGCTTAATTTAATTTAATTTAGATTTTGGTGAAATTGCTCTTGAAAGAATTAATCTGCGTGTTTTTTTTTACTGAGAATTAATTTGTGTTAGGTAATAATATTTTAAAAGTTAGTTTAGAAAATTGATTTTGGATAGAAAAGTAATATTTTTTATGTCAACATATGATAGATTTTGCCAGCCTCTTGGTAGTTAAACCCTTTACCTTGCTTGGAAATTATTAAGTAACAGGGTAGCTCTCTTTTTTAGTTTTCCTGTTTTTGTTCCCCGTTTTTTTATTGTTGTATTGTATTTGATACTCTTTCAGCTGGGTTTTCGGCACTCCTTGTGCTGAAATCTTCAGACTTTCAGTAATATATTTCATTTTAACTTCTTAAAAAAAAAAAAAATTTTGCCAGCCTCACACCAAAAGTAATTTGATTAAAAAAACCTAGACGACCAAAAAATTGAAAAGTTAAAATTTGTTATTGTAATTTTAACTCAAAATGTTTAGTAGGTAATATTGAACGTATTATACATTATAGTACATATTTGAAATCACGGTCGACTTGACAAAATTACTATAACACTATATTTTTGTTAAAATTTAAAATTGTAGTTTCCGTAAAATCAACGTGACTCACATTGATTTTGTCAAACTCACCGTGGATCTAAGTAGGCAATAAGAGCTATAGACACTAATGCATATATTCAAACATGCGGTGCATTGTAATCTTGATCTTCATTTCACCGTGTGGCTATTTGAATCTCCCTTTTGTTGGTGTTGGTGGAAACTCAAACACTCAGTAAATGTCTCACATTGCTAAAAGATAGATGGATGTTATATGAGATAGTTTTTCTTTATAAGATGAACTTGTCAAAAACACTTTAAATTTATATTCGACTCTTTTCTCTTTTATACCAATGTTTTATACTATTGTGTATAAGTAGATATTTATTTTGAAGAGTGTTAGTGTACTGAAGTCGTTGGGTGTTTCAAAGGAGTCTATATGTTGTGTGTTATATATCATTTGATTCTCATTAGACAACAATCATGTTTTTTTTTCTTTTCTACTTGGAGTTTTAACTTTATATTATGTGTTATTTAATTTTTATATGTTGTTTTTTTTCCAATAATTGGAATCATTAGATATGATTCAACTTGATATGAGAGCTAAGACGAAATTTTGATTTTGGGTCATTGTATCAAGAGTCACTTTGACAATGCAGTCAGGAGATGTGTCCATTAATAACAACCACAATACAATTATAGGGTCTGTGGATTCACACTTGAAAGAAAAATTATTGATTTCAGATGAGGTGTTTAATCTCAAGTCGATTATAAATAAAATATTAAATAGATAAGAAAAGTGAATTATGTACATAATTTTCAATATTTGTAAATTTCTACATAGGTTAACTGATATTTTTTTTCACAATTAAAAGTAGTATGTGTATAACATCTTTCTATGAACACAAAACTTTAATAGTCTAGTGGTTGAAGCAATCTTTGATTTAAGGAACACTTTTTCTTGAAAAGAAGAGCTGAATACTTGATTAGACCCTAAGCTCTTTTCATTTCCACTCTGAAAGCAAATTAAAACCAAATAGTTATTCTCTTTTAACAAACAGTTTGTAATCTTAGGATGAAAAGCAAAAACCGTACATTAAAAAGCCAGACAAGTAATAGACTTATTTGTTAGTAGTTGGGATTAGTGACACATGCAACTGTAAAATATTTGCTTCGATTTCAGGGGGAAGGACCCCCCCAATTATTTATCTTCTGTTTGATCACTTGTGACCATTCTAATCAAAAGATAAATGGAGGGCCTAATCTTTGTCACCATGTCACTTGCCTACTAGGGTTTGTTTGGATTTACATTAATGTAAACGTATGTTTTGGTCCATAAATATGTTTGTTTCCAAGAAATTAAATAGATACTTGGGGTGCTATTGTTTTTGCCCTCCTCTTGTGGTGGGTCATAATGTCATTGCCTATTTAATCTATCCAACATTTGCTTTGAATTTTGTTTGGTGTTAAGAAATCACAACAAATTTTTTCATCTAAACTGACATCGAAGAGAATCGAACTTTAAACCTTGAGGTGAAATACACTTTCAGATCTCAAACCAATACCGCCAGACCAACCCAAGTGGGTTGACAACTTTAAATACCAATTAATCACATTTTGAATAATGTAACATTATTGAATAAAATTAGTATATGTTTAGTGTGGCTTAATTTTAAGGAATGTTATTATGAACAAAAAAAATATCATCTGGTCAAGAGTAAATTTTTTGGGAGAATCTAAGTTCAAAATTTTAGTTAGAATAATTATGTGTCAAATTTTACTTACCTTTTAATCGGATTCCTAATTATAAAAACAATTTCACTGAAAATTTAAGAGTTAAAAAAAATAAAAAATACTAGATGGTAATTTAAACATGATATTAAGGATGCGACCACACCACAACTATAATCGAGGCTGCATTTAAAACTGAGAAAATTTGATTGAGAGAGGAAAATCCACCTCATTGTCTAATGGATTCTCCGAAGAAGATTAGACATTGTTAAACAACGATGAAAAGTTCTTCCTTATAATATGGTATTCCAAAATATTATCGATTACAAACCTAGTTAGTAGTTTAATACTTATTTTTAAAGTAAGTAAAAAGTGAATAATATAATTAAAATCTAAACAAATCACATAAACATACCCCTAATTAAATAGAGTTAAATAGAATGAACACAAGCAAAAGAGCAAAAAGAAAAAAAGGAAAAGAAAAGAAAGAAAAATTGAACCTCTAACCCGGGTCCCTACCTAAAACATCCATATCCTACGCCAAAGATTGACTGATTAACATGACACGACAATATTTCTTCTCTCACTTTCATTCAAAATCATTACACCAAATGTCACTCACATTAATCATCAATTTCATCTATATAAGTACACACACATGTTACCCTTCAAAAATAACTACATTCCCCTACTAAAAATAATTCAAACCATAGTATAAAAAAACTTTCATTAATTTTCTTAGCTAGCACATATGGAGTGTAACACCTCTTATTCTTATGGGTCATGTTCAAAGAGAAAAGAGAAAAAGGGTGTGAAAAAATCCAAAGGAACATCAGTGAAACTTTCAACTGATCCACAAAGTGTTGCAGCTAGAGAAAGAAGACATAGAATCAGTGATAGGTTCAAGATTCTTCAGAGTATGATCCCAGGAGGGAGTAAATTGGACACTGTTTCAATGTTGGAGGAAGCTATTCATTATGTTAAGTTTCTTAAGAAACAGATTTGGCTTCATGAAACATTGATTAACTTTGTTGATGATATTGGTGAGTCACACATGTTGCTTCCTCAAGATTATTCTTCAAATGATAAAAATATTCCTTCAGGTTCATTTGAGTCTATGCAGAATTTGCCACAGTTACCACTAGAGCAGTTCTGTTTTCAAGGAGATGAAGATATCAAAACTATCTTTGATGCCACTATGAAATATTAATTAGCTACCTTATATAATTAATGTTGCAATGGTTGAATGCTATATATATTATGAGTGATATATTAATGTAGTGAAAGTTCAATGTAGATTTTGCATGTAATTGTTGCATACTAGAAGTGTCTTTGTCTATCAGAAAGCACTTATTCTATGTGCCAAAAATGCAACATGTATGGTCTTGGTGATTATTTGCATTGGTGTCTTATGTAGAGCAAAGTTTTTGAAAGAGACAACAAAAATTTGTCTTGTTTTGTGTTTTTGTAACATAGAGGGTCAATGTAGCCAGGGCCGTTTGATATTTGCGTTCCTTTCTTCACTAATTTTGGAGTATTATTATGTCTTATACATGCTATTTCTATCCAAAGTGCTTTGTTACGTTTATTTTTTAGATGTCTTATATTGTCTTCATATATACCAGCGGAATGACATGCAAGTTTGTGTTTGTGAGTTTAGCTTTTGCTGCATTTGCTTTCCTCTATTTATTGTTTATTTATGAGATAAATACAAGAAATAAATTAGTGATTAAGTGGATCGTATAAAGATATCACATTTGTCTATCTCTTTTATAAATGGACAATAAATAGAGGAAAATCAAACTCGTGTTTGTCTATCCATATCTCTATTAATGTGGAGTTTAACTTTCCTCCATTTATTATTGAAGATAGACACAATAAATAGATTAGTGATTAAGTGGATCCTACTAGTGTCATCTTTTGTAAATTTACTTAAGTGTATTACTCATCCTAATAGCCGAATATTGATTTAAAGTATGTTTGGATGGCGGCTGCAAATCACGTTCTGGTTAAAATTACGGTAGATTTACATTGAAAAGTGTCCAAACGTGCTTTTGCTTCATCAAACACTACTCCAAAAGTAAAATACACAGGGACCACTAAATATACAAAAGTAAAATATATAGTTAACCAGCAGAAAAAGACCGATTATACAAACTAGTTTTCGCAATAGAATAACAAACAATGAAGATGACTAGCCAAAGATTTGTGCCTGCACTAGATTTTGAAGATAAAACTCTTTTGTCAAATGGCATGGTTCACATGAAATGTATTTTGTGACTGTATTTTGCAGAAAAAAAATAAGATTTTTATTTGAGTAATTCAGCTCTTAATACATAAGTGTTCAACCATATATAAGTAAGTTCAAAGGAAAATCCATATATAACCGTTTGAAGGAAAAACTGCCGGTAATTGTAGCGCGACTAAATATAATCAATTAGACAAAACTTGTGATGATTAAAAATGATTTGAATAAAAAGGGCATACAAACATCAATGCTTTGAAGTATGAAACTCTACTACACTTGAAGAGAGTAAATAGGCTCGATTGAGATTCCAAGATCACATACACCATTCTCCCAAAGAACATATAAGCTTCTCTTCAATATGTTATAATTTTGGAAGCTTTTCCACAAACAGCAGTCTACCAAAATATTACACATGACATACCACAAACCAACAGCTTCAAATATTAAAGGTAAATAGTGACACTAGTAGGACCATGCAATGGACACTATCCAACAAAAGACACATCAGAATACATAACAAATGACCCCAATTTCACATTCCTAAATCACTGCACAGCTCATAAAACATGTCCTGGAGAACTCACAAACAAAAACAACAATGCACAACCTAAATCTCAGCCCTTCTCAATATCAACAACATACACCAAAGCAAAGTCAACGTCCAGTTTCCTTTTTGCAAGGGTGCACTTCTATCCCTCATCAAGATCATCATCACCCAGATTAATAGGAGGTGGAGGAGGCCCTAGCAACTCACAATCAAATTGCTGCATTAAATTACATGCAAAAGACAAAAGAAAACCTAAGTACACTTGAAAGATAATAATAGGACACTTGCAGCACAATAATTGCCTTGCAAAGCAGAATTAAAAATTACAGTCAAAATGCGTAACCGGAGAGTGCCATTAGCAACAGTGAGAAACACAAGCTAAACCAAAAAATTGAACTAATTGACAAACATCGAATTCCAAAATCAATAAGTTATCTGTAATTATTAGAAACACTCTGACCATTAACCACACACAACAAAAAATGGAAAAAAAGGCATAGAAATATAAACACTTGGAAGTCCTGTTTCACAAACTTCAGTTCTTATTAGATTAAACCAGGTAGTGTATCTTACAAACCAAAGATCAAAAACCCTACATCTTCATAATTCATATATGTAGGAAGTGATCAAATTTGGGCAATTTTTAAATCATGCAACATGTCTCAACAAAGGTTTACATAAGCTTGAGTTTGTAAGACAATAATAATAATGTACTTATGCATCAATAATTGTAGTAGTTAATAACTAATTAACTACGATAATTAATTGTTAATATTGTGTCATTGGTTGAAGATAATTAATTACCTTAGGTTTGGTAAACAACTGAGATTTCACTGTGGTCTTTCTGTCAAAAGGCCTAGATTAAAGAGACCAGTTTCTTTCCCCTTGGCTGTATCATTCTCAACACATTCCTCAACTGAAACTAACCAATTGTAAGGAAGTTGTATTTTAGGCTCAATGCTACTGCTGCTTTGTTTTACTTCCACAATCTCTAAAGGATGACCAATGCATTTCCTGAACAGTGCTGGCCAACTGTCATAACTTAACATTGTGTCTGATATTTTTTCCCTGGTTATGACATTCAATCCCCATTCCTTGATAACCAAACCATGGCGGGCTTTAAATGTGATTTGTGCTCCTGTATTTACAAAATGGCAGTGTTCCCGAGACATATAGATTGTCCAAAGATAACCTTTGCCATCAACCATATTCCTTTCCAAATTAAGTGGCATATCAAAGCGTTCTTCCGTGTGTTCACTCTCAAAAGAAAGATAAAAAGGATGTGGCATTGGTGAGGAAAGCGATTGATGAGGAGAATCAGACACTTCAGAATGATTGCTCACCTCAAATACTATACAAAAAACAAAGCCGAGCCAGTCGACATGCATATCTGACTCCTTTATCCTTATTATTGCACCCCTGTTAAAATAGTAATCAAACCAATAAGGAATATCTAACACCCTGCTAGAAAGAATAATGTCAAAGCCACATCGGAAGTTACGAGGTTCCTGGTACCAAACAAAAAGAGATGTATGCATATATTAGAGCTATAGATAAAGTGACCAACTGTGAAGCTGAATATAGGGGCAAGGCAAGGTAGGCATGATACGCACCTTCACTAGTCTTAAAAGCCATTCAAATAAGACATCTTGTTCTTTGAATGTCTTCTTAATCTTAGGACAATCAAAAACATATAATCCTGACCTGAGATCTCGGGATCCAGACTTAGTTTGAAAATATCTTCCCACTGAATCTGATGGATCACTTTCTATTGGACTCAAAGGCAAAATTTGAAGCCTATGACAATGTGACAAGTTTAAATATGCTAGACTGGAAAGTCTTTGGATGGTACAGGGTAGTTCAGTGAAGTTATTGCCCTGTAAATTTAGTCTCTCTAAATCCCTTAACTCTCCAATAGCATCAGGTACAATAGAAATATTGCAAAAGCTTAAGTCAAGAGAAATCAAAGATTGCTGAGTATGATAACCGGATATAGATCCCAGCGGAAGATTTGTGAATCTAGAGCAGCCGCATAAATCTAGTGTCATAAGATTTGTCATATTGTTAAAGCTGTCAGGTATGCTGACAAGATTTGTGCAGCCTCTCAAACTTAAGAATCTAAGCTTTGAAAGATCCCCAATAGATTTATCAATTTTATATAAACTTGTACATTGATCCATGTCAAGATACTCAAGATTTAATAATCCCTTAAAATCTGGAGTATTTCCAAGTTTTGTGCAACCAGAGAGACACAGAACTCTCAGAGAACTTGACTTTGATACTCCGCCAAACTCAAAGCAGACCAGACTGGTACAGTTCTGCAAGCTCAAGAATTGAAGTTCTCTAAGAAGTCCAATTGATGGATGCACATCATATAAGCTTATGCATCCAGAAAAATCTAGTCGCTCAAGCTTTTGCATCCCTTTAAAGCATGGGGTCCTCTTGAGATTTTTAGAGTTGCTAAGATCCATCCTTTTCAAATAAGGTAGTTGCTGTGAAGCAGAGAATTAGCCATCAATATGTCGTATTTGGATTTTAGTAATTCACTTTAGTATATGTATTCAAAATTGCAATAGTAGTCGTTTTCAAAAATCAAAATGCAACATTAAACCTTTTATAAGCATATTTGCATTATAACAACAAAAATAAATATGAAAACATTTAAATTTTTTAACTTTAAACAATTGGTCCACCATGAAACATATAATAGGGTCTTGCTAACATGTGCCCTAAGGGCATATGTTAAGCAATCCAAAAGTAGCAACTTTGTATTGGAAACAACCACGGATCTACTCATGGTAGATTGGAGGCAACTGCCCCCACTACTATTCTCATTATATTTGCTAATTATTTAATATTTTAATTATTTTCCCCTCTTAAAATAATATATTGCCTCCATTAAATGAAAATTTATATCAAAAAGAGACTTTCTTATAAATTTCATAACATCAAATGTGCAAATATATTTGAGATGAAATTTTGAATGTTTTTTTTCCCCACATACATAGAGATATATTTTTTATAGTGTTGAAAATAAAAAAAAAATTCTACTGTATTTTTTAAATATAAAGACATGTAAAAAATAATTTTAATTTGTAGATGTTAAAGAGTTTTTAATTCTTCTAATATATAATAGTAGCGGTGTTTATAAGCTTAAGTATTTTTCTCAAATGATAAGACCCTTAGAAACCATCCATTTTTTCAAATTTTATAATCCGAATAGGGTGCGCGAGAAGAAGGTATGGTGGAAAAAGAAATGGTCGTTATTGTTTTTAGAGGGGTAAATAGCCGTTATTATTTTATCGTTTTTGCATTACTAAAAATTTGTATAAATATTTAGGAGAATGCTAACCAGTGCCCTAAGGACAATGAGTAAGCATCCAAAACAAGTAAGTTTTTATCAAAAAGTTGAGTAATAATTACTCAATCAAAAGTAACTTCTCATGTTTCCAAGACAAAATTTCTATTTGTAGATTCCTTAACCATTGCCCTGAGGGCACCGATTAGCAAGACCCAAGTATTTATCATATAAAATCTTGCCCCTGCAAGTTAAAATTCCTGGATCTATCACAAATCAGAAAACATCATATTTTAACTTTTAGAAAGTTAAATCCACGACTTTCAAGACATATATTTCTATATTGACCTTTTAAGACATATATTGCCTATATAATATATAGTTTCTTTAGACTGCTATACTTTCTAATCTCAACTGTTAAATGCTAGCTCATTTGACTTAAATGTTTATTTGGGGGTATGGAAATGAAAAGACCTATGTACCTGGATGTCTACCCATAGTTGTTCAACGCTGCTGTGAGGCATATTCAATTCAACAATGCGATATGGTTGAAAATTTGACGGCAAAGAAATGAAAGGGTAACCATTCCACAAAAGATAACGCAGGGAATTAGAAAGAAATGAGGGTCTTCCAGAAAAATTCTTATGATTTAATATAAGCAGTTTCAAGCTCTCCATTTTTGGCAAATCTTCAGCCCTCAAGTCATTGAATTCGAAGTCTTCCTCTTTCAGATTAAGAATTATGGCTTCAGCCTCTATTGCTTTCTGAAAAATTAAGAAAAAAGTAAGTATAAGCATATTATAAAAAAGAATGAAAACGGTAAATGATTTGAGTATGTATAAGAGTTAACAAAGAAAACTATGTATTTTTGCATTTATGATTTGACTGAAAACCCAGGCGTCAGTTGTTGAGACATGCTGTAAATATTAATATTTGTACATTAAGCAAACTTGTTAGGATTAAATTTAGAGTTTAATGGTGGTGGATTGACAGTCCAAAACAATTTTGCACATGCAACCAATTAAAATATTTTGAATTGTCATGTAAATTAAAAACATTATCTGATGTAATGATTTTTAATGTTTTGATTGATGCAAATTTGTTTTGAACCGTCAACCCACCACCATTAAACTCTTAAATTATCTCTATTTATGCAAGTTAAATTTCAACATTCTAATTTCAAACCACCACCAAAAGCCGTTCGAGATTTACACTTCCAATATGGTAATAAGATCACTCTTTAATACTGAAACAACTCTAATATGGTATTGTAACCAATTATAGTGCTATGACGATTCAAATATGGTGTTATCACCATTCTAACCTTAAAGTTATCTAAAATATCAATATAGTACTACGACCACTCAAATATGATGATACCACCATTCTGATTATTTAACTTCTTCGAAAGTAGAAAAATATCGAAAAAATATTTATATACTGTTAAGATCCTTCTTAATTTCGACGGGACGTTATTTGTAACGCTCTACTTAATTATTTGATTATTTTTGGTTGAGTTTAGAGTCTTTTATATGACTTATATGATTTATGTTGATTTATGACATGTTGTTGTGTATTATTATTTTATTAAGTGGCTTTAAATTATTATTTAGTAGGTTATGTCGGAAATAAGAATAATTAGACTTGTTGGGGCTGAATTAGAATTAATTAGAAATAAGTGGTGTTAATTAGAAAATCTGTTGAGATATAAAAGAAAAACAAGGAGTCAGACAAATTAGGTTTTACAAAGTCTTTGGGAGAAAAGAGGAGAACCAAGAGGAGAAGAGAACCAAGAGAAGGGAGAACTTGTAGAGTCTTGCAATCACCAATCTAAGGTAAGGGTGGGACTAACATTCTCTAATCTTAGGTTATGTAATTCTGAAACTGAATTTAACATGTAG
>Ga0315914_1010468_pt1 | contig 11518 bp, 9 predicted proteins | sample MpolenodulesMG_FD_203920 | JGI IMG/M metagenome (GOLD analysis project Ga0315914, IMG submission 203920) | Medicago polymorpha root nodule microbial communities from Los Angeles, California, United States - elongated nodules | ecosystem: Host-associated > Plants > Roots > Nodule | place: USA... | reverse complement strand
ATTAGTCTAACTCAGTTTGTCAAGTTGAGGTGTTTAAACTTTAAATCCTATTGTCTTTGGCCCAAATCTAAAATACAGAAAATTCGGATTATTTTTTTTTAACAAATTTGATTTATTTTATTTTATAAGCAATGTATTATTTTTTAAATTTAGGAAATAGACTGCAGTGTACCTGAGATATTTTTTTCGAAGGAGTGTACCTGAGAGATAACAGTTAAAAAAAAAAAGTGTACTACATGAAATATAAAGATCTTATAGTCGTCAGAATCTAGTTATAAAATTCCGATTGATGGTGGATAGTTTTGACCTCAATTATGCAAACTTTTCTCACCTATTTTTTCTTTTAAGGGGATTCTTACCAATGAGTTGAAATAACTTCCTAAACTAATTTTAATTTTAATTTTAATTTTAGGGTTAAATAAGTAAATAGTCCCTCTAAATATACCAAGATTTGATTTTAGTCCCCCTAAAATATTTCTTAGGCTTTTGATCTTCCTAAAATTTTTCATATATGAAATTAGTTCCTACTCTAGTGTAATACTTAATGTAGAGCTGAGACTAATTTCATAAATGAAAAATTTTAGAGGGACCAAAAGCCTAAAAATATTTTAGAGGGACTAAAATCAAATGTTAATATATTTAGAGAAACCATTTACTTATTTAACCCTTAATTTTACTTAATCTTTTGGAACATGTAACTTTAATAAAATATTATTATCAATTTAAAATTAAAAAATAATTTAAATTAAACTAATCGGACTATATTGGTGAGTTCTCTCATGTTTCTTCACCAACTTCAACAACCTGAAGTTATGAGTTGGGTATACCACCCAAGAAATTCATGCATAGAACTTACACTTAGCTTCTTAGACTGAACAAATTATATGATTTGATTAATGCCTACGTCCCTATCTATAATAACCCATCAACGTGCATCAATAAGAACCATCACTTTCTCACTAGCTCTTGTAATTAAGTTAAGTGCTTATTACAAAATGGCTTCTAGAAATGGTGAAGAGAAAGTTGAACGTGGTTTCAATGATGTTCATGAAACAAAAACAAAGAATGATTGGATCCTTTTGTCTCTTAGGGTGGTTGCATTTTTTGCAACTGCAGCTGCAACACTTGTGATGGCACTCAACAAACAGACCAAAAGTTTTGTTATTGGCACCGTTGGTAACACCCCAATAACTGCTACTCTTTCTGCCAAATTTAATCAAACTCCAGCTTTTGTGTAAGTTTTCAATAACTTTATATATAAATATCTATGATTCTACATTCCTCTTTTCTATTTATGTTCGTTTGCAATGACTACTAGATCAAAAATATAAGTAGTAACAAAAAATAGAGTCCTCAAACGAGTAGTCCAATTGTATCGATTCAGAAACCAAAAAAGTTTTACGCTGGAGGTCCGAAATTCAACCTCCTCTACTAACATTTCTCTCTTCTAACCCACTTAAGTTTGTCTGGTGGTATTGGCTTGGGATCTGGGAGTGTGCTCCTCCTCGAGGTCTCATGTTCGATTTTCACCAGTGTCAATTTGGGTGGGCTAATTTAGCTTCTTCAAAAAACAAAAAACATTTCTCTCTTCTCCTAACAAATTAACCACTAATATTTACCTATAAAAAATGTAAGAGAAAATAGAGAAAGGAAATTGTTATGATCTTTCTCTAATCTCATCGCTTAATTCAAAGGCGATGAATTTAGGGATATATATATGTTTAATTTTTTGTGATGATCCGGCTATATTAATTTAAATTTTTTGTATTATACAGGTTCTTTGTGATAGCCAATGGAAATGCTAGTCTCCATAACTTGGTGATGATTGCATTGGATATATTAGGACCCCAATATGATTACAAAGGACTTCGCTTTGCATTGATTGCAATATTAGACATGGTAATTTTTAATTTTTTTTTGTTTATAATTAAGTTGACATCAATTCTACAAGTTTTTGAATTTTTTCTTAGGATATCATTTATGTAAGAAAATGATTGATAAATTATATTTTCTTGGGTGAAGTTAACTATGGCTCTGGCATCAGCTGGAGATGGTGCAGCAACATTCATGTCAGCATTGGGAAGAAATGGTAATTCACATGCAAGATGGGATAAGATTTGTGACAAATTTGAAAGCTATTGCAACAGAGGTGGTGGTGCTCTTATTGCTTCTTTCATTGGCTTCATTCTTCTATTGATTATCACTGTGATGTCCATTGCCAAGCTTCTCAAGCCTAATCGCATTAACCATGCTCCTAGTCCTTGATATGATTAACATATATACACTATACATTATTATACATATATACGAATATGTTGTTTTTTATATGTTGACTTTTCTCTGTTTGAGCGTTGGTGTTTGATATATGTAATTAGTTGTACTTGAAAGACCAATAAAGTATTGGATTGCATACAACTTTTTTACTTTTGAAAGTCTTAGAATATACTATGTAGTTGGGGAAATGAATATCTTATATGAATCTCTTCTTTTTTGCTACTTGCCCTTCTTCCAATATATGCTCAGAGCATCCATGGTTGACAAATTCATTTTTTATTATTACTTAGATCTCACGTATACATGTAAGTCGTTATATCACATGTCCGTTATTCCACTCCTTTTGTTGCGCTAATTTTTAAAAATTATGAACGGTGTTTATTTATGAAATTTTGATTTTGATTAAAATTAAATTAATCATGATTATCTGTTTCAATGATACCAACAATATAAAAAAAAAATATAATCTAAATTCTTATCTTTTTTAATGACACCAACAACAATTTTTATTATAGTAAAAGTTGTTTATGAGTATAATTGAGATAATAAAAAAATAAAATATAGATATATTCATCTAGTTTATTACACGTTTTTTTTAAAGAAGTTTGTTACACGTTTTAAAAGATAAAGAAAAACAACTGTACATGTATACTCATATCGTGTTTATTACATTTTTATTTTAGGCTTAAATGCAATTTTGATCACTCTATTTTTTTTAAAACCAGCTTTTGATCCTTATATTTAGAAAGTGAACGAAATAATTTGGTCACATCCTTTTTAGATGATGTGCCGTGCTCATTAATGACGTGAATCCTAAGTAACATTGCTTACGTGGAAGATCATTAATACATATCATTTCCACACTATTAAATTAAAATTAAATAAAAAATAAATAAAATTAGAATTTAAAAGAAAATCTGAATAAAATGTCTATAACTCCAACGAGACCAAGACATGGTTCAAGCATAATATCGAAGGAAGCTTGTGCCCATTATTTTTCTCACGAGTAAGTTAGATGAGAAGGCAAATAATAAGGCACCCAATCCAGGTTGAAGTCCTTAAGGATGGTTTTTTGGATATCTTCTTTTTCGCAGTTGATTACTTCAGTAATGATGGGATTGGTATTGAAGAAAGTACCGTACTTCACAAACATGGAGCACTGCAACGAGAAGAACAAATTTTTGTGTCCCTCATCACCATATGTGAAAGGGTGATTCAAATGAAGATGAAGGAACGATGAATCAAGGATGATAGAACAAGCGTGATGATTCAATTTGGGGAGGAAAGGATTAGAGGCTAATTTAATTTGGGGAGGAAAATCAATTTGAGGATTGTACAAATTAGATTCTTCAATGATATAGATATTTTATTTTAAGATTTTAAATTTTAATTATTTAATTTTCGAGTTAATTTTAATATTAATGACATGAAAATGATGTGTCTAATGATATACCACATAAGCAATGACACGTAGGGTCCATATCATTAATGTGTGTGTCACATCATCCAAAAAGGAGGGGATCAAAAATTAGTTTTAGAAATAGATGTATCAAAAGTTAACGAAAATACGAGATTGAAAATAGAGGGATCAAAATTACATTTAAGCCATAAAATAATAAACAATGTTGTTTTTTTTTTTTTACACAAAGTGTACTTATAAAAAAATATTATACTACCTCCGGCCTTAATTATAAAAAAATCCACAACGAGGGCGGTGCAAATATTTAACAGTGTTTCACATATAAAATAAAAAAACATTATTTAATAAAAACACTATATTAATATTGATACATGGTATTAGTTGGGACTTGGGAGTATGCTCCTCCTTAAGGTCTTAAATTCGATTCTCCTCAGTATCAATTTAGGTGGACTAATTTAGGTTGTTAAAAAAAAAATATTGATACATAAAATATGGGTACATTTAAAATATTGTAGATATATGTGTATAAAGTCGGGGCGGTGCAAATATTTAACACTTTTTTTGCATATAGAATATAAAAAAATTTATGTTGAAATAATGTTGAGTTGTCAAATTTTTTGTTATCACATCGACTTGTTAATTTTAGTAAATAAAATTTTGCTTCCGTAGACATACGCACATAAAATCCTGCACCGAGAGCGATGAAATATTTAATGGTTTTTTACTTTCATAAGAAAAGGGAAACAATATAACCAAAGTATCATATATGGCTATATTTCCAAATTGAATGGTAGCACACATCAAGCTTCAAAACTTAAAAGAATGTTGATCCTTGGAGGAAAAAGTGGCTGCATTATTTCTCATGCTCTTGGAACTGGAAAGGCAACGTTGACCATAGTGTTTCTCAAGGCATGCTAGAAAGCCTTTCCAATATGCTTGCCGATTACTGTTGCTCCTGCTAGTTTACTACTAATTTCAATTCAAGAAATGGGAAATTGGAGTTTCATTTCACAATTTAAGCAATCCTGAGTTATCTGGTAAAGAGTATACTTATTCGGTTTAAACATTTGATAGGGTCTAATACACATCGTGATATTTATGAAACGCGGATGGCAAAACTGATTTTGTGGTTCAAAGAAACAAGCAAAACTGATTTCTTGGAATCAGCAGTGTCTGTATGGGATAAAATGCAAAGATAAGAAAAAGGATGAAAGTGTGAAGGAGAGAAAAGGAAACAATGATATGTGAAAGATTCTTCTACTTAAATTTGTTAGTTCTAGACGAAGGACACATACCAAGAAATCAAAGAAGTCATGTTTGGAAGGTGTTGTCAAAGATTCGAACGCAGAAACGAATCATCCTTTCCGGAACTCCATTCCAGAACAATTTCCGGGAGACTTACAACACCTTAAGCTTCGTGAAACGTTCTTTTCCTAACACGATGTCTTTTGAGATAAAATGTTTTTTGCCATAAGGGACATTAATCATCTAAAAAATGGAGTTGGGAACTTATTTCGAGCAACACAACAAGAGATCCTTATGATTATAAGATTAAGAAGAAGTTGAAATTGTTAATGGATCCCATTGTTCATCTTCACAAAGGTGCGATCCTTGAAAATAAGCTTCCCGGGTTAAGGGATTGCTTGGTGACTTTGATAGGGGATAGTTTGCAGAACGAAATTCTGATGAGCATTAAACGTTCTCAGAACACAGTATTCAACTTTGAGCGTAAGATATAATTGACATCCATCCATCTATCTCTTTTCCCTGAATGCGCTCTTTCGGAAGAAGATGAATCTGTTCTCGACAAGGATGATCTGGAAAAGCTTAGACTAAACCTACATGAAGGTATCAAAACAAAATTTTGTTCGAGTTTGTTTGGCTGTGTGATGCTTTTCACGATAAAGTTTTTGCGTTTAGACAATTACACACTCCTTTACGATTAACTAAAGACCAATTAAACTCAGCTTTTAAATTGTTTGAGGGAAAGGAAGTGTTGTTCGTGTCTGGCACAGATCCATCAAGGGTTTATCAATCCCTAATCCATAGCTTCAACTAAATTACCAAGTGTAGATTCAACTTGCAGATACAAGATCCTGTTTTGAGGAAGTTTCAAGGGTTGTGCTTCTTGATGTCGTAAGGACATGTTTGTCAAGTGTGTGGTACTGAGGAAGGAGCGAGGTGTGGTCGGAGAGTTTTTACAGTGGAATCAATTTCATGCTTGGATACATTTCGGTGTTGGCAAGAATGTCAAATTTTCAATCAATTCAGTTTCTGAGTATAGATCAAAGACAGCTTGTAAAGTAAGAATATTTTTTGTGGATCAGATTAGATTAGGAGCTGACTGTCTTTTTATTTTCGTAGACATATTCCCCGACCTCACTTTACTATTCTAAGGAGGATGGTGCGATCAGCTGATGACGAAACATTAAGAGGAAGAAATTGCTGCATTAAGAGCTAACACAGAAACAGCTCCTGCAACTGAGGAGATTAACCTAAAGTTAAACGAATGAACCCGCCATCTGAGACAAGAGTTGGAAAAGAAATTGGAAGAGTGTCAAAGAATGACCAATGAGTTTGTTGAGTTGGAGAGGAAGAGAATGGAAGAAAGGATATTACAGCACAGGAGTAAGTTGAAATTCTGAGGAAGAGACTGGAAGAAATTGAGTTGCAGCTGTGTAGTTCTTCAAATCAAGAGCGTAATGATGAAAATGAGTCAAAAGAAATGGAGCCGAATGGGTTTATGAGAAAACTGCTTAGTGTTTACAAAAGCACGGATGATCTTGGAATGGTGAAATCGATGGATGATCAAGAACCATTCCTTGCGCGCGAAGCTATTGTCGGCATGCAAGTCCAAATACTTTGAAAAATCGAGTACAAGAAGATACTGATGTTTGTGTACCAAATTTGGTCAAAAAGCATGTCTAAGTAACAGTATATGAAGAAGAAGAAGAAGAAGAAGGAGAAGAAGAAGCAGAGCAGGATCATGATAAAGTGGAAGATGAGGAAGTGGAGAAAGAGGTGATAGAGGAAAAGAGGGTATGTAGTGTTGTTAACAAAAGTCCGAAGGTAGAGGATTATTCTGGAGCTGACAAGGAAAATAATGGTTCCAATAGGCTGCTGAGAATTCACAACATATTTACTCTCTGTGGAAACCAACAGAAACTCTCCCAATATGGAACACCAATCCCTACAAAAAAGAGGTCTGATGAAAGTTTTGATTTCAAATGTTCTCCTGTGAAATCAAGTGAGAAGAAGGATTCTGTTTGAATAGTGTCCAACAAGGAGAACTTGGAACCATATGTTTTTGGAAATTAGCTTCAATTTACATGTACTGAAGCATGAAAAAAGCTGCACAATATCTGATTTACCTATGAAATTTGCTTCTTTTTATAATCTAAAAATTTGGTCCACTGATTCATGGTTTTATTTTGGCAGTTGATTGTCAACTGAAGTAGTAGTTGCCGTTTACTAAAATTCAGGTTGATGTTTAGTTATTGTATTTGAATGCTATGTAATTTAAATTTCTAATTTGATTTTAAATTGTTATATTTGTGTGACAACTATGTTTGATTTCTGTGTAAAAAAAACTATGTTTGATTTCATCACACTTATGTAGCACTAATAAAAAAAATTAAAAGCTAACAAGCATTTAAGATGAATTTCATTTTGTTTCGTTAACAATGTTAGTTATTTTATTTGTTTGTTGAAATGGATTTTCCTAAAAGTTATAATGGTATGAATGCTTAATTGTTTCATTTGTAATGAGTAATGACTCTCAATGAGAGTCAAGGTCAATCATTATAGGCGTGTTCGTCCCTCTATTTTTACTCAAACGCGGAATTGATCCCCCATTTCAAAAACACTCAGTTTTAGTCGTTCTTTTAGATTTTTAAACTTAAAAAAATGGTACGACTTATATGTGAACTATCTTTTATTTTGGAATAATACGTTTTTCTTGGCATGTATTATAGACAGATGAATTGGTGTCTTTTTAGTCAATAAGACCCGTGCGGAGTATATGTCAATTATACCCTTAAACAACTTTTTTCTATAATAAAGATTGTTGTTGGTGTTATTGAAATAGATAATCATGTTTAATTTGGTTTGCTATAACTAGAAAACAACAAATCTTTATATTTTTAGTTTTAATCAAAATCAAAATTTCATAAAAAAAGAAAAACATATTGCATAATTTTCAAATTTTAGCGTAGTAAAAAAAGCGGAAAGACGGGCACTCAAGTGCCCGTCTTTTTGCTAGTTAATATAATGTTTTTTTTAAGAGTAGCAGTGCTTCTATTCAATATTTTTTTTCATTTGATATGAAAATTAGTGAGAATAAGAGATTCAAAGCAATCCAAATAAACGTTTTCATAAATAAATATAATGAGAAAAAAATTGTTTTACTATGTTTATGCCATAGGATAGGAAGAATAAGCTGTTTTGAAATATTATATAGATTGACTTTTTTTTTAAATATAGAAAATTAGTTAGGCTTAGAAGTGATAAAGCCAAAAAAATTCGTAAATTTGGAAACAAACTCATCTGTACTCGTCAATGATGAATAAAGTGGCTTTTATTTGTTTTCCTTTTTTTAAATATAGTGAAAAAGTTAAGCTTGGAAGTGATAAACCCAAAAAATTAATTTTATAAAAAATGAATAAATTAATTTTTTATTTTACAATATGACAATTATGGCCATAAAATTAAGAAGACTATGAATTTAACCGATGATAATTAATTTTTTTTACTAGAGTACGATTTTCTTATATTTGTGTGATTAAGAGATTCAAATAGATGAGGATATAAGAGAGGTGGAGAATGTTTTTTTTTTTATATATATTTATCGCATAAAATGGGAGGATAAACCGTTTTCCCATATTTATGTCATAGTAAATTGTTTTTCTTATCATTTATTTAATAACAAATTGACAATATTTGTGACATTAAGAGATTGATAGAAGCCATTTTAGGCTTTTTAGTGGACATAAATTTTAATATATTGATTAATAATTAATGATTGAGTCTTGTTAACAAGTGTTCAGGGGCACTAGTCAACATTTCTCTTAATGATTAAGTAGTAGATTATTAGGCCTTCATGAGTTTAGCTCATATGGACATTGCATAATATATATAGGGGCTGAGTTCGAACCTCAGACACTCCATTTATTCACCTTAAAAAAGTAAATTTTTAGCCACTAGCCTACTTGACAAAAAATGGTAGCAGATTAGTTGTAGAAAGACACACACACATATTTTTCTTCTTGTAAAAAAAAACTCACTCCGTCCTAAAGTATATGTCATTTTGAAAAAAAATTGTCCTAAATTATATGTTGTTTTACAATACCAATAAAACGTTAATGTTACTTTTCTTATTATATCCTTAACTATTTATTATTCTCTATTCATTCAATTCTTTAATTTAACTTTCCCAAACCATTTATTAAGGATAATTTTTTAAAACAACTCAGAATATCTCTTTCTCATTTAAAATTAATTATATTTCGTAACGTTGTGAATTGTACAAAGCGTCATATAATTTTGGACAGAGAGAGTATATAATATTATTTTTTCTTTTGAACAGCATATGCAATTCTTCTTTTTTACCAAAATATATAAAAAAAAATTTTTGAGAAGCTAAAATGAAATATATTACCAAATAAAAGCGTTCTTCCTAGCACAAGGTGTACCAAGGAAGAACACCAAGGTCTAAAAAATATTTACATAGGGAAACAAAAACAGGAAAAGAGATACAAATAGAAAGAAACTATTAGCCTATGCCCAACATGGTGAACGGACTAAGCCACCAACCATGTAAATTGAAGGGAAGAGTAACGTACTTCGCCTTCAATCACATATAGGAGATGAACTTAATCCTATCAACCACCTGATAAACGGGACATTCTTTGCCTTTGAACAACTTGTTGTTTCTTTCCTTCCAAATTTCCCACACCGTTGCAAACCATATAACCTGTAAAATTGAGCGCCGCCTCTTCCCGAAACCACCACAAAAGCCAAACTGATGAAAATGATCAGGCACATAAAATGGGTTGGTCACTGAGACGCCAATCCAACTATAAATCAAGTGCCAAACAGAACAAAAAATATTACAATGTAAAAATAAATGATAAGACGATTCGACAGAGTCACACCCTGCCACACACATCCTGGAATCATGGTTAATAACACCTCGCCGGAGGAGATTGTCCTTTGTAGGCAATCTATCCCGAAACAAACGCCAAGCAAACACCACCACCTTAAGAGGCACATCCTTATGCCAAATAGAAGAAACATCGACTGGTAGCTCAACATGCGGTTGAAGGGTAAGAAAATTATATAGACTACGAACAGTGAAAGCATTTGAGTTCACCAAAGTCCAAAGCCATTTGTCTTCCCTATTAACCTACAGAGTAACATTAACAAGCAGTAAAATGAGCTCCCCCACCATCTCCTCCTCCTAGGAAAACAACCTCCGCCTCCACCTCCAAGCCTCTCCACCCTCCTCCCACCCTAACTGCAACATCTCAAACACCGACTCCCCTTTAAAAACTGACAAATCAAATAACCTGCTAAACCTGACCCTAAATGACACCCTTCCACACCAAACGTCGGACCAAAACAGAGTTTTCCTCCCATTCCCAACATAGCGACTCACATGACCGCTGAACCAAGTCTCCCTACTCAGACTGTGAACAACACGCCACCACTTAGAAGCCTCACAACCTCCTCCTCTCAACCGCCCCTCATCCACTCCATACCGCGCCGGCAACACCATAAACCACAAACTATCTCTATCCTCCATCAACCGCCAGCACCATTTCCCTAGTAAAGCAATATTAAACAACCTAATTCTCCTTACCCCCAAGCCACCAACCTCCTTGCTCCTGCAAATCGAATTCCAGTCCACCCAAGATATTTTCAGAGCGTAAACAGGCAGAGATGACAGGACAAATTTCAATAAAATTAGACGGCCGCCAAAAGATAGATGTTTTGAACTCCAACCCGACAGTCTAGATTTGATACGGTTCAGCAAAGGTTCCCAAAAGGACAAGCGACAAGAATTACCACCAATAGGCATACCTGTGTCGGCAAAGTTGTTTATTTTTTTTGTTTTACAAAAACAAAATAATATTTAATCATTCAAATTGATTTTTACCAAAATATATAAATTATTTTAATAAGTACGATTTGTGTCAAAAAAAAGGCAAAGTTGTTTTTTTTTTACAAAAGCAAAATGATATTCAATCATTCAAATTGATAGAATACATTAGAGAAAATAATATGATAAATTTCGTTAAAAACATAAAGGGTAAATCTGCAAACAAACTCACAACACCCAAATTAATAGCATACAACTGCAAAATGCCAATAAATAATATGATAAAAACTTAATTACTAGAATACCCATGCATCCGAATCTGCAATGTTGACGCCCAAATCATCGATTTAATCTTTAAATGTCTGAAGTTGATCTTTCAATAGGAACCAGAAGAACAAGATGCGAAATCAAACAATGAAATCATGAAAAAAAACAAAAGAAAAAACTTGATATATGTGAAAATCACTTATTTAGATTGAAATAAAGAAAAAAAGATGTAGATGAGTGATTATAAGTAAAAAAAAAGACCTAAAACCTGTTGTTTATGGATTTTTCTATCATGTGCAAATTTGCACATATTAAGAAGTTAAAAATAGAAATTTTGTATTTGAACTTGTACATTTAATATTAAATATAAAACTTTTGAATAAATAATTGTTGTTTTTCAAGAAAAAGTTACTATTATTAATTGTTTTTTTAGGGATATTATTATTTTTTTGGTACAA
>Ga0315914_1010465_pt1 | contig 11519 bp, 9 predicted proteins | sample MpolenodulesMG_FD_203920 | JGI IMG/M metagenome (GOLD analysis project Ga0315914, IMG submission 203920) | Medicago polymorpha root nodule microbial communities from Los Angeles, California, United States - elongated nodules | ecosystem: Host-associated > Plants > Roots > Nodule | place: USA... | reverse complement strand
TAAATGTTGTGCAAAAAAAAAAACGAAAAAAAAAAGTCAATCCCGCCAGTCAAAACGGCGGGAACGAAAAAAAAAATTAAAAAAAAAACCGTCCAATCACGTCAGCCTGTGACGGTTGGACACGTGTCAGCCATACGTTCAGTCCCGCCATTTGAAACGGCGGGAATGGAGAAAAAGACAAAAAGAAAAAAACCAAAAATGAAAGTGGGTCATTTTGAAAAAAAAATTTCAAAGGGGGTCAGACTTGAAATTTTTTTTGCAAATAGGGTCAGAAAAAAAATTCATGAATGTATTCTCCAACACATTAGCATGTGTGGGAATGAATTGGCTATCTTTATGTCAGTAAAATAAAAATAAATAAAAATGAGTGTAAGAATCAAACCAATGATTCGATGAATCTAAAGAGTCAATCAAAACCAATTAAATTGGTTCTATCTTTACGTTATTCAAAACCGATCACCAGAGACTCGAATCAAACCATTATATTTTAATTTCTACTATCTTACATTATATTACTAATTTTATCTTGAAAAATAGAGTTAAATATGTGTTTTATTCCGATATTTAAAAAAAAAAATAATTAGTCCCTATAATTTTTTCGACTTTTATAGCTCCATAGTATTTTCGTTCTACAATCTTAGTCCATGTAAAAATCAAAATAAAGTGATGTCTTGTTAAAACGCCATCAACATTTTTGATAAATTCTATGTATTATGTAATCTATGCAAAATATGAATGTGTGGGTGTGTGTGTGTATATATGATTTCTAATTTTAGTTATTATGGTTTCTTGAGCTTTTGGTGTTTAAAAAATTTATATTTAATTGATCCTATAATAAAAAATTATAAATGTTTGTGGATTATATGTTTAAAATATTATAAACATGTTTGCAAAAAAAATCATTCAAAAGTTCATAAATGTCCAACCCAACCGTGTATGTCCACTCTCCCCCCTAACCATTCTATACCCCTCTGTCCCGTTCGCCAGCGTTGTCGTAGTTGGAATTGACACAGCAGCAGCAGCATTGTTTACCTCCGGCAATGAAATTGGTTCTTCCTTGATCGTGAACTTGGTTATGGAATTCTTTGTGAAATTGGTTCTTCCTTCAAGGCCAGCCTAAGGGCCAAGCAATCCAAGCAAGGGCTTTAGGCCTCAAAATTTTGGGTGAAAGAAAAAACCTTTAAAAAATTAATTTGGTTATAAGTATATGATATGGAAGATAAATTAGAGACATTTGCATAGCTTAATTAATTACCAAAAATGCATCAATTATTCTTGGTCATGAATTCAAATTTTGGTCTCCACAAAATTAATAATTTAAAGGCCACATTAAAATTTTTGTTTTAGACCTCTTAATCTATTGGGTTGGCCCTGTCTTCCTTGATCGGATTCAAAATTAAAGCATTAAACGCGTGACACTTATATATATATATATATATATATATATATATATATTTAAAATAAAAATTGCACACATGATATTCTATGCATTTAAGTGAGGTGCCACGTGTGTGTTGACTGAGTCAAAATCGGTCTGGTCAAAATTGGTCAGCACCAAAATCGCAAGTTCGTGATACTTAGAGAGTCAAAACTGTTATTAAGCCTAGTAATAACTAAAGCTATTGGTGAAAAATATTGTGGAAACTAAAAGTTGAAGATTAATTTTATTAAGACTAAAACAAAATTTTGAAATTTATTGAGACTAAAATTATATTTAACCTAAAATAATGTTTTTTTTAGAAAACCCTAAAATAATCCTATTAATTTAATTTTTAATCATTATATATGATTTTTTTTAGCTTACATTTTTAGTTTGATGGATACACATAATCTATAGTAATTTTCAAAAGTAAGTTAATGTTTTTTCTTCAACCAAAAAAAAGTAAGTTAATGTTTTATAATTTAAAAAAAAAATATCAATCCGATCGAACACAATCAAAACAACTCACTTTTCATTAGTTTTGCTTGGATTTCATGAGAAAGATATGTTAAACGGAACCAAATGGCGTAAATATATGGCATATCCCAATAGTCATGTGATCTGACGTCCGTAAGATAGCAGTTCAACTAACATATGATATTATCGTGCTTCTCACTTCATCTATAGACCAAAAAAAAATTTAAGGTGAAATTTAAAATCCCAAACGTCACATAACTTTAGAGTAACTACTAAATGAGGGGATGTGTTGCTCATGACTGGTTGATTGAACAAAATGATTAAATGAGTTGAAAATACAAAATTTATATCCTGGCAATGGAGAAAAATATTAATTTAACAATTAACATACTAACATTTGACATTAAAAAAATTAAATATTAAATAATTCCTACTCTATCAATACCTGTAATCTCATCATCTACCCATGCATAGTGTATGAGCAGCCATAAGGAGAACACAATGCTAAGGACATTAATATTCATAGAATGCACAAAATCACAATATCTGGTTTGGAGGTCCTCGTTCCAAACCTGGACAACGAGTAAAATATTAATGCAACAAACAAACTATTAACATTTCTCATTTAAAAAATAAAATTCGAGTGATACTTAAGATGTTGTATTTGTTTTACTGTCTAATTAACTTGTGAGCAAATAATAGTGTCATCCTCTCTGATCCTTCATAAAAAATGAGAAGAGTTTCTCACTTTGACGTTAATTTTGAGCGAGCCTTAATAATAAAAATTCAAATTATAAAAAGAAGTCTCGTTAATAATAAAAATTCAAATTATCAAAAGAATGTCTCGGGTTCGAAATTTGCAGATGAAAAATTGAGATTGAAAAGGGAGACCTATTAAATATAATCCATCAGATTTTTCAATGTTAATTAACCATTAACAATTGAATGGATAATTCACATCAATAGCATTGTAATTCGTTAGTTATAATTATTTATTCACCTAAAAATAGTTAGTTATAATTATTTTTTTAGCAAATTGAATTGAGAATTTACATGCACGTGCATGCATATATGGAATTTACATATTTAAATCACTTGGGTTTCTCTAGGATATGGTTTCTCCAAAGCACCTTTTAGGATTTAAGGGCATTTGAGTCTATATTGTAACAAATGTAGTCAAAAAAAGTGGAAATGAGGTCATTGAGTAAAAGGATGTGCATCCATAGTGCCAAAATATGTCATTTCCACAAAAGATGAACAAGACTGAATTTTATGAACTTATGTTGACAATATGTTGTCATGCAAACACCTTAACTAATGTAATTAACCTAATATTAGTTCATTATGTGTACTATTTTGGGAAATATGTCGATATAATGTCTTTGCTCCTCAAACATCAAACTTTATTTCCATTATAAAAAGTGTACCTTACGTTGAATATATTAGACAGAAAGTTAAAGCACCACTCTTTTAGGGGATAGCTGTTACAAAGTTATCATCTTAGTGATTGATTATTTTCCAAAGTTTTCAACAAATATACATAAAATTACCCTTTTACCACCTCTATGTTCAAACTCGTTTAGTTAAGTAAAATTGTGATATCTCTCTTTGTGTTATTTATTGATTATAATTTTTTTTATTTATTAAAATAGGACTTACATTGTACCAAAAATAAAAGTATGACTTATATTATTTCTTTTCTTAGGATTTGTTAATAATGACTTTGCTATCCTTGATTTCAAGGTTAAAGGTTGACAATCGAGAAGGTGATCGGTTAATAATGACTTTGTTATCCTTGGTTTCCAGGTTAAAGGTTGACGATCACAGATCGAAATGTATTTTAGGTACCTTTTTTTTTTGAAGAAATGTATTTAAGGTACCTAAGATTTACTTAAAATGTATTTTCCTAATCTGTTATATTGGTTAGTATACTAACCCTTATTTTCTCGGGGTGTATAGGTGACAACTATTCATGTTTGTTTTATTCGTTAAACTATTTGGTCATTATTATAAATAAATAAAAATCTACTTTTTTAGTTTATTGAATAATTGATGTATGTAATTTATATTTTAAACCACATATATTATTTATTTAATGAATCTAAAAGTAGATTTTTGTTTATAATAATGACCGGAGAGTATATTTTTTTATAAGCATTAAATTGTTAATTATCACTATTATTATCATGCAGAAAGTGTGGCTCAACAAAATCGTCATTGCGTTCCCCGACTCCACCACCTCGGTAACCAAATTATCCTTATATACCCTTATTCACTATTTGTCAGCCACTACTTATGGTTTGGAGAATGCAAAATTTAAAAGGTTTACTTTTTATAGTGTGATTGGAAAAATACACTAGTACAAAAAACACTTTTTAAATTAGGTGAAAATGACTTTTTAAATCGGTTCTACATCTGACTTATAGGTGACCGATTTAGTATTTAGTTCTTTAATTCTAAGTCGGTCTTGAATGATCCATTGACCACTCGATGATTATATTTATAGTTGAACCAAAGAACCTAGACTCTGAAGCATTTTGAGACATAAAGATCTTAATTACCGTGTGTTAGTAAAAAAACAAAAAAAAATGTTACTTTTTTAGATAATAACTGCTTACGTTAATTCTAAATACTAAAATGTGTATAAATTAACAATATTACGTAATAGATAATTGAATCTCTTAAGTACGTGATCATAATGATTTTAGATTATTGACCGGTGTGTATATACAAAAATTTGTTAATGCAAGATGTTAGTTTCTTAAATAAATATATACCTCGAAGAATAACTAGTCTATCGTTTGTGGTTGGAGATACAATGGACAACAATAAAAATTGTATGTAAATTATTCTTACTATTTGTTATGTTTTCTTTGTGTACTTGTTACTTTTGACAGGAAATGGTGGATTTAGTCTCTCTGGAAGTGAACAACACCATCCATTTTGCAAAAATGAATGATTCACAATTTCGTAGTGGCATTCAACCAAACTACTCCTACACATGTAGGCTTCTTCTCTTTTCTTTTCATTCATATATTTCATAATCCACTCAAACAAAAGTTTACCAAATACGTACAATTTTATCTGCACATAATGTAGTCCAATGGTTTGGGTATCTATATGCAGGAAGTTTGGGGTTCAATCAATGGAGTTAACATTTTCACATTTCTCCTAGCAAATAAACTACTAATATTTACCTATAATACGTACAATTTTTTTTATAAAAATTTAAAAATAAATACAAATTTTACACATGATTAACTTTTGATTTATTCTAGTTTCACAATATATTTTATCTTGCCAAAAGCCAATAACAAAATGCAATTTCCTCTATGATTTTACACTAGCAAAAACCCACTAAAAATGCAAAGAACCTTCTTATTAGTATTTTATTTATTTATTTTTACAAAGGAATGGTCGGCTTGACGAAGTAACCCTATAATATCACAAAAATTATGTCAGTCATATGTCTTGATAGCCATACAACACTCACCAATATGATGAGGGTCCATATTTAGCCAACTGACCCTTTTTTATATTAGTATTATTTGTTAGTTTGGTTAATATGTCGATACTATGTCTTTGCTACTTCAACATTTCACACTTCATGCCCATTATGTAAAGCTACTCTATTGATTTGATTATTGTTGAGGCATAGCTAGCAAAAAAGTTAAAGCATATGTTTGTATGTATAGAAGCCGTCAATCTAGATCACATATACAGCTCTTAAATAAAACCATAGTTTCACCACCTTTATGATAAATATAAAATTTTAGAAAAACATAAAAAATAATCACATTGATATGATATTAACTAAAGTATTCTCAACAAAGTATCATCTTTATAGTATTAGCTTTTTGTATAATGGGCATGAAGTAAGGGATGTTGTAGAAGCAAAGACATAATGTCGACATATTATAACCTTACCTAATGATCTAAATATAATATAATATAATATTGGAGAGATCACTATATGGACCGACCCTACGGGTAATAACTAAAACTCTTGCTTTAGGCCTTCGTTTTACCTTCATAATCTCTCCATGTATTTAACCATCAAATTTTATGACCTTACTTACATTTTGATATCTATATAAAATTGCAAATTAGTCTCATTTTCATAATTTTTCTCAACAATTCTATGATTTTATCTCCATTCTCATACTTAGTCAAAGGTGTATATATGTGGACTATGCCCCTCTTTACCTCTTGTACCATGATCCATTGCCACTAGTTATAATATGGTCTCAAATTTGATAGTTAACAAAAATTGTACATGTGAGTTCTTTCCAAAAAAAATAAATTGTACATGTGAGGCCCCCACGTGATTTGCTCCCATTAGTTTTATGACCTCATCCTCCAATTGATACCTAACAAATAATATTACACATATGAGGCCTCTTCTCATGAGTTGTTTGATCTTATATCACACTTAGCTTTAGGTTTCATCTTACCTTGATACAATCCTAAAATTATACCTACTACCTTAGTAACTTTAAACATACTATTAAAAATCAATAACTCTTCATGATATACGTACATATGTAGAGTTTAATTACAATACAGTGAGAGTTTAAACTTTGTACAAAGTCGAATTATATCTCCCAATATGGATGTTTGTGCAAGTATTTTATAAAATAAAATTATTTCACAAAATATTGGTTAAATATGATTGGGTATTTACAAAAAAAAGTTTACACTATCAATATGCAATTTATTACACTCGTATATGTGTATGATTTAATTGGCAAATATTGTCGTATAAAGAACTTGTATTTGTCAACAAATCATAAATCATCTTATGTGTGATATTCATGATAGTTGAGATTAAGCTCAACGTTTTTATTGATGTGTCAATTTATGATCGGTTGATAATGTATAAATTCTTTACGACGATAGTGTATCAAAGATATACTCATGTGTATAAAAAAAACCCCAATTCTCTATAAAAAAAAAAGTATAAAAACCCCCCAATTATATATAAATATAGTTATTATTATAAGGGTTAAATATGTTTTCGGTCCTTATAAATATATCAACTTTTCGTTTTAGTCCCTCTAAAATTTTCCTTCAACTTTTAGTCCCTATAAAATTTTCAATCACTACTTTTGGTCCCTATTTTTAAGTTAATTTTAGTTTTTTTTTAATGAAATTGTGCAGAAATGTGTAGAATATTGTAAAAATCTTTCCCCAAAAAAATTAGAATTTTTTAACAAAACATAAATTTAATATGATTTTTTAACTATCAAAAATAGAAAAATTCATATTAAATTCATGTTTTGTTAAAAAAAATCTAGATTTTTTGGGAGAGATTCTTATAATATTATGAATTTTTCTGTAAAATTTTATTAAAAAATACGAATTCTACATATGAGTTTACTTTAAAGGATGGACCAAAAGTGAAGATGGAAAATTTTTTAGGGACTAAAAGTTGAAGGAAAATTTTAAAGGGACTAAAACGAAAAGTTAATATATTTATAGGGATCAAAAACATATTTAACCCTTATTATAAAATAGGCGAGAAAGCTATTATGTTCTATTTCTCCCGGCGAATTGTGAAGAAGGGAAAGCAAGTACAAACAAAGAATCCATGGGAAATAGTTAGAGTATGTTTGCTAGGCGAGCAACGGTTGGCTCAGCTAACTAAGGTGGTTTCAGAAAATGACAAAGTACGACTGACTTTTCCCTCTATTGAACAAAGCTTGATTCACTAGACGAGCATCACTTTCGTCCAACGAATTAATTTTTTTTTTTATCAATTCACTTGTAACTTAAGATACTTTAGATAGATAACACTAATTTATATTTTTGTAGAAAAATTTATAATATTATAAGAATATCTACAAAAAAAAAAATAGAATTTTTAACAAAACATGAATTAAATATGAATGTTTATATTTTTTGCGCTTAAAAATTTATATTTTATATTTTATTCATTGTTTTGTTAAAATGTTCTAATTTTTTTGAGAGAGATTTTTACAACATTCTACATATTTTCGCACAATTTCATTAAAAAATACAAAGGTTATACATGAGTTGACTTAAAAATAAGGACCGAAAAATGGTCATTAAAACATAAAGGGTGAATCTGTGAACAAACTCACAACACCCAAGTTAATAGCATACAACGGCAAAATGCCTACAAATAATATGATAAAACCTAAGTCACCGAAATACCCATGCTTCCGGATCTACAACGTTGACGTCCAAATCATTGGTTGAATTTGTAATTGACTGATGTAGATCTTTCAATAGGAACTGAACAAATACGCGATAAGACGCGAAATCAAACGTCGTACAAGACGACGAACAACACAATGTCACACTTAGACGACGAAATCACAAAAAACACAAATGGAAAAACTCGATAGATGTGAAAACCACTTATTTAGATTGAAAGAAAAGGGGAAAAAGATGTAGTTAAGTGATTTTAGGTCAAAAAAATGATGTAAAACCACCCATCCTCGATGAACGAAGGAGAAAGAAAGTTTAGAGAGAAGTTGGAGTTTCTCTCACCAGAAAACTATGGCTGGCTATTATTTCCCCACCAGTGAATAATATGAAGTATAAGTATATAATTCATTTGAGGAAATACATACACTTGCGAAGTTGCAATTTGATACCAAAAACACATAATAACTAGGCATCATATATTTTATCAGAGAACCTTTCATCAACATGGCCCATTAGCTCAGTTGGTTAGAGCGTCGTGCTAATAACGCGAAGGTCGCAGGTTCGAAACCTGCATGGGCCATTTTTTTTCTCTTCCAGTGAAAAAGTAAAATAAAAAAGTAAAAAGAAAGACGCCGCTGCCGGGGATCGAACCCGGGTCACCCGCGTGACAGGCGGGAATACTTACCACTATACTACAACGACTCTTTGATATTAAATTTCTATCGGAATGAAATATAAATGCAATGAACTCCATTATACTTGTAGTTTCTGGTAGACTAATTCTATATGACTATTTATATGAGATATTTTGATTAAAGATAGACATTATAAGATTGAAGATATTGAGTCAAAAAAATAACAGATTGAAGATACTTTTATCATTCATAAATCATAACGCTTGTTTTTTAGTTGAGCTTTCATGAAAATGCTCTTCTTTACACACAGAATGTATGATTGGTATATAATAAAATTGAGTATAATTTGAAAGGAAAATACTCCATGGTACAAAGAGTTACTAGCATGATTTTGTTTTTGAAACAAGTTACTAGCATAATACACCAATTTCTGTCATTAGCCAGTAGCCCTATAAATTCTGCCAAATAGTAATTTTTTTTTTTTTTTTTTTTTTTAAACAAGTGTCTTCATGCAATTCGTCCACAATACTCTTTCGTTCCATATAACAATGCTCTTTAAATTTGAGGTTGTATGTCAATGCCATATATTTAGACAGGATAGGTGCTGCATATTTATTTTTCTACTTTAACAACCATTGTTTCGGAAGGACCAGCTTAATGGTATGGGTTGAGACACTGAATTGAGATCCAAAGTTTGATCCTTGGTATTAACATTTCACCCTCCTCCTACCAAACTAACCGCTAACATTTGCCTAAAAAAGAGTTAGGGATAAAAGGAGAAGTGCTATTTTATCATTATTAGCACCCATGACCAAGAAATGTCTTGCAAAAAGTATTCAAGTAAAAATATGGGGAGATACACACATTCAAGTAACTAAAATGGAGAAAAAACAATTAACAAAAATTGAATTTCATCAACAATTAGTAGGATCCTTTAAACAAGATACCATGAAAACTAAATATATTTTAGAAAACATATGATTAGAAAACGATGAAAAGCAAAATTGTTCTCGAGTCATAAAATTGTGCAGGAGATCTTACCCTGCACCAAGGCCCTAATTCCGCAGCAGTAACGCGGCTGACACGGACTCTGAAGAGACCTCCTCAGCTGGAATGATGCTGCCATGCTGGCTGTTTCGACTATGGTCACGCATGCTAGGAATCGTGATGGTATTGTGAGCAACACGGCTAGTAAAAGGGACCAAACAATGGCCGAGACAATGGGGCTGAGATGGTGCCTAAATTGGTTCTAGGAACAAAACTTGCGCAATGTGGTGATTAAAATGGACGCGGAAAATGTGGTTAATTGTGTTCGCGGAAAACTTTAAACTTGTTGCTATTAATTTTATTATTGCTGATTGTCTAGATATCTTGTTTAGTTTGTTAAATGTTAGTAGATTTGCTGTCAAAAGAGATAAGAATAGGGCTGCTCATGGCCTAGTGCCCTAACAGGAATTGCTAGAAATTTAGGAACTATGTCTTTGGTTGGGACATGTCCCTCAACCTTTCTGGTTTTCTTCATTGCAATGAATGAGATGATTTCTAGTCAAAAATGAAAATAAAGAGGTAGTGTGAAATCATAACTCAAAAGAAGAAAACATGTTTGGATTCTTTGTTCTAACAATGTGTCTTCAAGTGAGATGAAAACAACTAAATTATGACATAATCTATGACAGAACTGTAACAAAGTAGAAATTACTTTAGATTATATCATTGCCATGTAAAATAATGTTAATCTTAATGGTTGTGGAATAAGAGTAGGGTATATGAGTTATTTTTAACAAGTGAAAACAAAACCAGGTTTATGTACCATATTACAATTTTCTCCAACAATAGAATGAGCAACTTCAACTCTTCTGAATCCCCACAAATTCATTATATCTAACCTATTAAGCTCAATTATATACACGTGCGGATCTACATAGCCGACATTGATAAACTCAATATTATATTATATATATTGGTTGCCCCATGTACTATACACCATATATTATACGAGTATCACTCCTACAACTTTATATATACGAGTTATACCTATGCAGTTTAAAATTTCTGGATCCGTCCCTGATTTATACGAGTATCACTCCCGCAACTTTATAGATACAAGTTATACCTCTAAGGTTTAAAATTTCTGAATCCGTCACTGATAGACGATACTTACAAGCATGGAGCTAGACCATCTTGTGGTAGCAAACTCATTTCTTGATTCAAAGTCTCCCTAACTGCCTTATATAAAACTATCCATGAAGAAGAGTAGACATCCACAGGACCCCACAAAAATGTAGGATTTGGACTAGCAGGGCATGAAGTAACAAAATCCAAAACTGAAACTGGTTTAATATTTTTGGGAAAATTGAATGCCAAGTTATCAACTTTGTGTTCATAAATTTTTCCATTTTTGTCTAATTTATACTTTGAAGTACCTTGAAATTCTCCTTTAGCTTCCCAAGGGACACGTGGCACACCCTTAAGGTTCCACCTAATCCATATCACATTCTTTGAAGGTTGCCACACTCTATATACATCAAATGCTATATCATGAAACAAGAGTTTTCCATGAAACCTTAATGCCCAGAAGATCAATTTGTACTTTTCAATTCCAGTAAATGTGTTCAAAGGATCCAAAAATGTTATATCATTCCTGAAAAATGATCAAATTTCAATGAAAATAAGCTCCTTAAAATTCAGTACCTCTATCCCTCATAAGCACATTTTACAAACAAATAAAAAAAATCCAAAATACAAAAAACATCATTTAAAATTACTAGCTACTTTTTAAAATATATATATATATATATATATATATATATATA
>Ga0315914_1010462_pt1 | contig 11520 bp, 7 predicted proteins | sample MpolenodulesMG_FD_203920 | JGI IMG/M metagenome (GOLD analysis project Ga0315914, IMG submission 203920) | Medicago polymorpha root nodule microbial communities from Los Angeles, California, United States - elongated nodules | ecosystem: Host-associated > Plants > Roots > Nodule | place: USA... | reverse complement strand
CATTTTTTTCGGTAATAACAGTTGCACCAATAAAGTTCTTCCTAAGATTGACTACAATCAACCTAGTCCCATTGCACAATCCAGTTGCTTGGTAAATGTTCCTCATCAACATAACTGGACATCCAACTTTAAATCTCAACTTGTAGTTTGGAATACCGGAAAACTTGATATTGTTTAAGAATTCGGTGGTAAACCATTCACTTTATACCTCACTATTGTCATCTGATTTTCAAACTGAATCAGAATTGATATATTCCTTTTCGTCTCCTGGAACCAATGATAGAAGGAATTTGTTTACGTGCTCAATTGTGTCCAGTGTGGGAGAAAGTATCCCCCGCTCTAGGGAAAAATCCGAGATCTTCATGTTTTGCAAAAAACTCGGATATACAAAATCAACCAAAGAACGCAACGGATCAGACGAATCTTTTGTCAGCAACTCATCAAGGATGGGTACGTTAATTTCTCCACTCTCGTTGGCGGATCCTATTCCACCTCCATTTGAAAAGCATCCAATCGACAAACTTTATTATCTCATCTTGCTCGGCACGAACGGTTGAAGCACGTAAACGCATATTTGTTGTAAGTGTGAGAACCTTACAATGACTCTACAACTTTGATGAGTTGATGGATGAAGCAAGTATGTCTTGTTTGCATCCTTTCCTTATCACTGGCAAAATTTGTTTGAAATCATCGCCCAAAACCATAGAAACACCCCCAAATGGTGTGTCTTTATTATCGACACCATCATAAGACATTTTACCGTGCATGGTGCGGTCAAACTCCTCAAAACAATAACAATGCATTATCGGTGCCTCATATCATATTATTAATTTTACTTTTTTGAACATAGCAATTTTCTCGTTCTCTTTATCAAATCCACACTTGAGAAAAATAAGTTTACACAGTGTTAGATAATAACGAAAGTTTGTTTTTTTTGAAGGAAATAACAAAAGTTTGTTAATTACTGTCTATTTACTACTCCGGTTCTATGTATAAGAAAAAATTATTTTTCTAGATACATTTAATAATTAATGTATCTAGTCTTCATTGTAAATTAAATACATTAATTATTTAATGTATTTAAAAAAAGAATTTTTTCTTATATATAGGACCGGAGTAAGTATCTCCAAACAATAATTGTTATACGTGGGAATAAAAAGTAGAAAATAATTATAAGATTTTTCTTAATCTCTGACATTTGATAGTACATTTATTTACCCAATTAATTTCTCTGACAGTGTTTTTGATATCAATATATTATTTAAACATTTATATGGTCAACTATTAATTTATACTTATTTAAAACAATGAAGGTCATGTTAAATGAGCCGTAAAAAGAAAGTCATGTTAAATTAAAGGATAATTCTATAACTTTTAATTGAAACAAATTTTAATCCATTGTAAAATTGTTTTTCTCTTCATAAGTGGTTGTTTGGTTACGTAACACAAATGAAGGACATTGCTTTAGGGCATAAGATAAATTGTCTTAGTCCTTGAAATTAATTTTAGTTAAAATCGAGTTAACCGTAAAATAATTTATTTTTGGATTTTGGATACACTTCTTTCGATTGAGTTGAACAATACATTTGAATTTAAAAATTATATTTAGAGTTGAGAACTATAAATTTAAGTTTGAATCAATTAAAGACAAAATCAATTCTAATCAACATCTCACAAACATGTTAAAATCTTTTCTACACTTCTAAAATCAAATTCGACTCCAAAAAAAAGAATTAAACATACACTAAATGTTCCCATCTCAGACAAGGAGAGCCAAATAATTTGGCATCAGACCAAAATATACATTGAGCTAAATTGGTCTCAAAGTGTGAAATATATTGAGTTATACTATACTTACTTTTACATAATGGGAAAATGAATATTTTAAACGACCAAGGATCAATTGAGAAATTATGAATAGGGTAAATACAGGTGGCTTCATAACTCAGACGAACTAAATATTTAAATTGCACTACTCATTTTTCAGTGGTCTAAATTAACATATAACCAAAAATGAGTGAAAACCAATTAAAAAAATGATAACACAAGAACAAAATCTATTAGTTTTTCTCCCTCACATGCATAGCAGTGAAGCTGTTGGGATGCTAACAAATAGTTAGTACATAGTACCTTTGGTGCATATGGGAGCCAAGTCAAGAGTATTGTCTCCTATATACCAATTGATCACACATTGAGCATGTGTTCTCCCACCAACTATAAATAAACCAGTCACCCCAAAACAACTTTTCATTCCCACAAGCTCCCACACTTCTTCCATTCCATTCGTTAGGGAAGAGTGGCGATTCACTTACTCTCCTCGTTCCTTCCTCTCTCAATTTATTTCACCCTTTTTGAAAACAAACTCGAAACCTCTTCAACCTTTTCTTCACAACACTTAGTCTGTTTGAAAAACCATTCATTCTAAACAACTACACTTCACACAAGCGTAGCCAGTTAAAAAGACGTTCCCCAAATACCACTTTACAATTGAAGTAGCAAAAACAACTAACAATCGTTAATCTCTGCAAAAATGCTCGTTTGTTCCAAATGGTGACATGATTGACAATGAGAGCACTGAAGTAATATGTAATTTTATTGAGATCAACATGTTTAATTGATTCTTGTTTGTTTGAAATTTTATTGTGAAAATTAAAGCAACGTCTATGAGTCATATTCTAATACCAAATTCATGGAACTTGCTATTTTCTGTTAACAATATCAACTGTTTTTTTCCATTTAACATATCTACTTAAAATGCATTCTTTTATTCTTACTTGTAATGTTTTCCTCTGCATGTTATGGTTTTGTTACCTCATTTATTTAACACAATCATGATAAAAGATATAGGAATATAGGGAAACTCTATTGTAGGTTAAAGTGAAGAATGCGAAATGGTTTTTTTTCCTTAATAATAGCACAAGCACAAATTCACCATAGTGAACATAGTCATCTTCTTTAACAAATTATTCATCTTCCAAAATTCCAAAATTCACGTTCTTCCATTTAATCCATATAAAATAAACAAATTAGTAATAACATTTAAAACAATTAAAAAGAACATTGACCAGAAATAACTAAGGTATATCAACTTCATCATGGATGGTCTTTAAGATGACTAAGTATAGTGATATATGAAATTATTTTGATTCACTTGTAACGATAAAGGTATGGTCACAAGTGGACCAAAATACTTTCAAATATCAGTCATCTCAAGCCTCATTGGTTGAAGATGATATACTTTGCCTTTCATGCTTATTTTTTTGATGTTTTAAATGTTATTACTAATATATTTATTTTATCTAGGCTAATTAGGAACAATGGACGAAAATGATTTTTGGGATTTTGATGAGGTTTTAGAGTTGGAATATGTTCACTATCACGAATTTGTGCTTATGATATTATTAAGGAAAGTCAGTATAATACCGCATCTTACACAAGTTGGTTTAACAAAAAATTGAGTTTCCCTAGATTTTATTTTAACATGATTGTAAGATTATTATTTTTTCTAAGGAAAGTGGTTTTGTATGCTTTGATGTAGGTGTTCGGGCATGGGAGGTTTGACCACCCGGCGAGTCCGGGCACGTGCCCGGGCTCAACCCATACTTTATGTGTATCACTACAAGAAATTTAGAAGAAATTTGACTTATAGTGACAATCGAAATCCATCACTATATGATTAATTTTCGTAGCTAAATCTGTTTGTCATTGCCAAATGGCTGTCACAACATTTATTTCCACCTTTACCGTAATTCTAAGGATACCATTTTAAAAACATTAAGGACACTATTGTCAGGGTATGTTTCATCTCTTATTTTAAATTGTACTTTTATTGACAAAATTACGAGCTTCTTTAATTTCGATTTATGACTATTTATATATTATGTCACATATGAATTTGTGAATTTGCGGTTAAAATTTTGTCCAAACTCTATAAAATTCACTGTGTTCAGGTTGTTGTTCTTTGCATGACTAAGTCCGACAAAGTTCTAAATTACCAAGTCCGATACTGTTTCTTGAATACAAGCTATGACCAAATGGTGAAAGAAACTCCAAAAAATTTAGACAAAGGCAACTATTACTACTTAACAGTTGAGATCTCAGTGAGTCCTCAATAACCCACTTTTTTCTTTTCCTTTTTATATTTGATTTCTTGATGAACAGTATGATTAATATATGAGACCACCAAGCATGCAGAAATATTATGCCATATATTTTTAGTTTAATGTTGGGTTTCATTACATCAGTTTGCTAATTTCCCACTCACATAGAAACGCCACGTCTTTCCCACTACAAATTTATTTGAATAGGTCTATTTTTGGTAAATCAATTTTCATGTACATTGTTGAGTAAATTCCTAGCTAGAATAACATCACTACATTGCTTTTGCAAACTTTTATTGTTAGGATCAAGCAGGGCACAGTGGAAGCAGGAGCAATGTTTGTATGCGACAAATAACCAAACCATTTCTAGATATTATGGACATACTTGCAAGTCAAACAAAGATGAGAACTAGTTTCAAAAGAACTATGACATAGATTACCCAGAAACTATGGAACTACCTCTATTCATAAGGTCGTCGTTAGAAGGAAGTTTATTGAGAGAAGGCTTCTAGGAAAGTTGAGATTTAGAAGGTGGATGTGGAATGTGCTGGTGCCAGATACAGATAGTTTTTGCGGAAGGAAGTTGATAGGATTATAATACAAACAAGCATTATAGTCCTACAGGTTTTGCTAAGCAAAATATAAATCCAGTTACATAATTTTTCATCGAATCCAAAACCACTAAGAACCTTGATTAGAAATTTCCAATATATGGTGTCAAAAGCCTTTCTAATTCCTTAAAAAAAAGGAAAAAGAAGCCTTTCTAATTTCTGTCTTGATAACAGAATTTGGCTCCAAAATCAAGCTACATGCAATGACTAATGCATCTATTTTGAACGAACCACTTTTTATGAGGATAAATGATTTGCTGTATAATTGTAGCATGTCTGTTTGATAACACCTTAGTAATGATTTTCAACTTGAAGTTAGCCAAATCATAATGGCTTCTCATCTTTTAGGGACAAAACCACAGCTTTAATAATGTGGTTTAATGTCTTCTTTTTCATCGTATTCCTTTGGGTTCTTAGAGAAAGTGAAGTCACCACCTCCTTTCTTTTTGAATCCGTTGTTTACCGTCCTCCACCGTGTCGTCTTTTGTCGGGATCTTCAAAGGATTTGGGTTTTTCTTTGTCAGCTGTCGCCGTTGCTTTCCATGCGCCGCCGTGAAGGATTGTGGTTGTTGCTTTGTTGCTGCCGGTTTGTTTTGTTCCGAACGCGGTTCTGTTTTTGTGTGTTTTTGTTTATTTCTCTTCTTTCATGTGTGTTTAGTTTTTATTTTGTTATGTTATATCAGATCAGATATTGTTATGGCCTTCGACTTGAGACTCATTTTGAATTTTTGCTAAGATAGTTTAGGGTTGATCCTTTTGGTTTGTTTTTATCACGATATATTTCTGTTTGGATTATACCTAGGTCAGGTTTTATGTTCCCAAGTCTCTGTATCTCTTCATTTTAATTTATTTTAATTTTGTTTTGCCTAAAAAAAATATTTAATAATTCTTCTATGTCTTTAAGTTTTCTGAGTTAAAAAAGTATGAACTAAAATTTGAAGGGTCCGTAAGCAATTAAAGCGGTCCATCAGTTAAGCAAACTTCTGTTGTTAAAAAAAAAAGTGATACAAAAGCCCAAAAAAAAAAGACTAAAAGGACAAAACAAAAAAATAAAGACAAGTTCGGGTGCAGCGGCTCCAATTGCTTCCTTTTCCCTTAAATTTTTAATTATTATCCTACTTCATAGTTCATACTTCAAAATATATTCTAGATTAACAGATTTTAATTAGGATCGGAAGATTGCTCTATAACTATTCTTATTGCATAATATAATTCCATTGTTTTTTTAATCAGTTTCAATGCCTAACAAAGTGGTAACAAGGTACATGCCTGATTTCATTAAAAAAATGGAGAAAGCAATAAACTGTGAAAATGAGAATGAAGACAGATTGAGCGATTTACCCGATAATGTTCTTCTTCACAATTTGTCATTTTTATATACCAAGCATGCCGTTTAAACTTGCATTTTGTCTACGAGATGTACGTATCTTTGGAAACACGTTCCCACCCTTATATTCCATTGCCTTGAATTTCCCACTATGAAGAATTTTGACTCATCCGTATCTAAGATTTTAACTCTTCGTGATAGCACAACTTCACTGCATGCTCTTGATCTTGACCGTACTCCCTATGATGGTAAAATCCCGTCTGAACTCCTCAAACAGATATTAAACCATGTTTCTTCTCATAATTCCCACCTTCGGGAATTAGGAATCTCCGTTAGGGGTGGTAGTGGTCTCATTCTTCATTGTGTTTCTTCATGTCACGCTCTTACATCTCTTACGCTTTCGGTTTACCCAAAAGGTGGTTATAATGAGAGAACATTATTTCCGAAATCACTGAAACTGCCAGAATTAACTAGCTTGTATCTACAAAATTTTTCCTTTTGCGGTGATGAAAGCAATTGTGTTGAGCCCTTTTTCGCCTTTAAAATGTTGAATAGTTTGGTTATTTAGAATTGTGAGGTAAGGGATGCACGTGTCTTTGTCATATCAAGTGAAACCCTAGTCAATTTATTTATCTATAATAGTCCATATGGAGATACCATAACTGACAAAATTGAGCTATCTACTCCAAGTCTACGTACCTTTTCTTATAGAGGAAACCGTGCTCAGAAAATATGTGAGAAAGGTCATTCTTCTATTTCTCTGCTTGCTCTTCAGGTACGTTGTGATATTTTCACACTTTGATTTCACTTTCTTCTTAAGATTCTTTATTTTATTTTAAAACCCTTTTAGATGGCGTTTATTATTGAAAGCGCCATCTAAGGAGAATCTTTGCTAGCCCTTTTTGACAAAAAGCGCTATATAAACAAGGTTTTAGATAGCGCTTTATACAGAAGAAAAAAAACGCTATATTACCTTTACCAGCGCCATTTACAATAGTGCTAGCTAAAGCCAAAAAAAGTGCTATATAAACCCATTTTTGTAGTAGTGTTTGTAAATCATTTTTAAAATCAATTGACTTGCATAACTGATCCTATTCATCCTCATTCTTCACTGTGTAGATTTATTCATCACTTCCTGATTTATTAGAGAAAAAGTGTCATTCTTTGTGTAACTTGAAGTTATTTGAAATAAATCAGATACAAAATGCTACAAGGTAACCTAGAGCATTTAAAGCAAGTTTTCTATCACCCTGACAGAATTGTGGATTTCGTGCATCAAAACTAGCCGTCTGGAAAAAGATTTCATCGCAACAATTTATTGGTGCTCTTTGAAGAGTCTATTATGACCTAATGTATTTTATTCTTTAATGTTGTCCGTGTATTTTCAATGTAGTTTACTTGTTTTTTGTTTGGTCAAAAGATGTAACCTTGATGAGAAGACCTTGATTGAGGTTGCTAATAGTTCGCTCTTTGATGAGTTCGCGGTTAAATATACATATGCTTGTATTTAGTTATTGGGTTGTCTATGGTAAGTTGAATTGGACCATGATGAAAATATTTAAGGACTGATAGCATGATATTATAATAATCCATTATCAAGTATTTGTGAAATCACATGTAGTGCTCATTTGAGGGCCATAAAGTTCTCTCATAACAATAAAGATTATTTTTTTAGGGCAACGAAATCTATCGGTAATTAATTGAGATTTCTCACAACTTATAAATTGTTTTTTGGTATTAAAAATTATATAGATTTTGATGGATTCTTTCGTAGAATGGATTTTATGAGATTTTTTAGTTAAAAATATGAATACAATGCTCATTCACCAATATAAATTCAATAATGATTTTTTTCAGTTCTCTCTCCAACAAAACCATCTTCATTCGCTCTCATTATCATTTTCTTTTTCAATTTATCTTCATTGCCACTCATTTTACCCAACTTGTTTTTTCCAGCTTTATTCTTAAGTATATTTTTAACGCCCTTCCTTATTTTTTTTAATTATTGTAAGTCTGTAGATGAAGGGGACTAGTGTGATTATGGTATCCCCAATAATTATAAAGTTCGTCCATCCCAATTCCACCTAGCTAGTCTGTCTGATTCAACCATTTTTCTTATTGTTTGGTTTAAGCTCAACATTTTATGTTCATCAATTTTTATGTTTGTTATGTTTCTTTGTTTACATTGAAATTCAACGTTATACCTGTAATGTTATTGACGCTCATCAGTCTTCAACTACAACCACAATTTATTCTTCATCAGTTAATTCATCATCTATTTATAAAATCCGTTGAAATCTTATAAATCTATAAAATCTTTTTAAATCCTAAAAAATCTTATAAATCTGTAAAAGTCTTTTAAAAGAATCACAAAAGTAATTAAAATCTTTAAATCCACAAGACTTTTTTATACAGAAATTGTCTCTTACAATTCTAATCCAACACAAGATGACCTATAAAGATTTGCTTGTTCAAACTTATCAATGACTATTGATTGTTTATCCTAATTAAGGATGGATTTTTGAATTTTAATGTTGAATGCACCGAGTTACTATGGACTCACTTTACATGTATTTGTTGCTTTCATATAAGAAAGGTTTTTATTTTGCTTTCGGAATATTCTCTAACCATGCCAATTTTGAATCATTATTTTTTTTAAAACTAATTCCGAATTATTATTAAGAATTTTTCTTGTGTTAGATGATGAGATATGAGAAAGGGGTCGTTCAGATTTCATATGCATGCAACCATTTGATGGTTGAGGCAAACTTAATCACTTTGATTCTTCACTTGAGGAAGACATTATTACATTTGTTTCTCAGTATTGACAAAGATAAGAAGTTAAAGTTTATTAGTCACAAGATAGAAACATTTGTCTAAGTTTGGTTAGTAAGGTTCAAGTATCGATCAAGTAGTAAATTAGAGAAAGGGGCAGTTTATTGATGCAAAAAATAATTACATGGTAATCAAATTATGACTCTGTTTGATAAAAGTAGCGGATAATTGATAAGTTAGCTTGTAGCTTATAGTTGATAGCTGATAATAGGTAGTTTATAGCTGATAGCTTATTACTGCTGACTTATAACTGATAAGCTAGTTGAAGTGTTTGATAAAATTAGCGCACGGTTCAACCAGCTTATAAATATAAAAAGACAAAAAGGGCATTCTTATTTCTTAATAAAATTAACATCAATTAATATTTAAGTACTTAGAATTTAATAATTTAACTTTATTGATTTAATATATCTTTTATTTTATATTATAGTATTTATTTTCATTTCAGTATAATTTATAAAAAAAAATTAACACAATGATAAAATACATAAAGTAAAAGATTTAGATGTAACATAAAAACGTAGATCTCCATTAACAAAGTTACACACGATAAAATATAGAATCAAGACGTAAAAAAAATTAAATTGACGTGATATAATTTTTTTTAGGGGAAAAGTATTAATGCATTTCATTAAAAACCAAGTCATAGATACAAGGTAGTACATCATCATATGTTTGGGAGCTAACTTCAAACAGGGCCGCATGAGCAACCCTGTTTGTTTGTCTCCAACTATACTCGACCTTCGAGTCATGAAAATAATCAGTTAACATATGCCTACAGTGAAGACTAATACTGCCTAGATCAATAGCAATGTTGGCTACCCCATGAAATTCATCCACGACAACCTTCGAGTACAAACGAGAGTGAGAAGCAACAAAAGCTAGGGCTTTAAGCCTCGATATTGTGGGACAACAGTAGACCTAAAAAAATGATTGAAAACAGCCTCCCTAACATTAATAACACCTTCCCGTATAACCAATTCAAACGGGACTGTTGCCAACAAATACTAGAATGAATTTGAGATAGAGAATGCAATTCTTTAGTAAGACAATGCAGTTCCTCCACCTCCTCCTCCCCAAGAGAAGAGACCTCCTCCTACGGGGAATATTTAGTACTAATGTTGGTCTGTATGATGTAGCTAGGTGTTTAGAAGGTGGTTGAAAATTTCCAGAAATGTGGTTTTGAAAGCATTTTTAAAAGATTGGTTCGACTATTGAATTTGTGACGATGAATACGGGTTCCACTTGTGTAACATTAAGCATTTTATGTTATATAACATTGCCCAATCAGAGTGTGCCATGTGGCACACCCTTTTTAAAATAAAAAAAAATCAATTAAAGCTGATGGAAAGAAACACATGAGAGAACTCAGAAAACCAAAAATGCATTCCCTCTTCTCCTTCTCCCCTACGACATCAGAACTCACCATCAACTATCCTCCGCCACCGCCGATACCTCCCTCCGCCGCCGTCCTCCTCTCCGCCATCGAACACCTTTCCTCTTCTCTTTCTCCCCTGCGACAATCTCTTTTTCAAATTTGATGAATTTGATTTAGAATGGATTTTGAGATTCATTGAGGAAAATCAATTAAAGCTGATTCGTTGAGGGTTGTTATTGTTGAGATCACTAGACTAATAAGTAATAACAACACTTTCAGTTGTCTCTTGAGAGGTGGGTTGATTTGGGATTTTTTGAATTGTTGCAGAGAAAAGGGTTGATTTTTTCAGTAATAACAAAAACATTGAAAAAAGAGTTACAATAATGTTGCAGAGAAATTAAGCATCTGTTAAATTGAAATTGAAAAACTGTGAAATTGCTGCTATTAGAAATTGAGCATCCGTTATGAAAACTGAGCATCTGTTATGAAAACTCAGCATCTGTTATTTTGCTGCTATTAGAAATTGTTGTCAACTGAAATGCTAAAAAGCAATATATTGCTATAGAAAAAAATTAAACACATAAGTTGTTGAAACTGAATTTTTGATATGCTATTATTACTTGTTAATATTCATTGAATATTGATGTGCAATTGAAACAACTCAATAAGCGAAAAAACGCATAAGCGAAAAAAACGCATGAACATAAATGAACAAATGACAAAAACTCAATAAGTTGTTGTTACAAAATAATTCAAAGTAAGAAAATATGCATTCATTCCATTCAATTAGGCTGACACAATATTGTATATTCCATTCAAAATACAAAATCAATGTATAGCAGAACTTGTTGTAAGACAAAAAAATGGGACAAACCCCAAAAAAAACCCACCATGGGGAACTAAAGCTGCTGCTATAACAACTTAGCAGAGGCTTGGCCGCACAATCCTAAGACATCACACTAACAGAAGCTAAAATAACACTACTAAGTGGTTTTAACAGCAAAACACAGTTCCCATGCTCCCAAAAAACCACGTCTGAACAGCAGAAAACAACCTGCAACATGCCGAACCAGAAAAACAGATGACAGTAGCCCGGTGAAACACGCAACAACTCCATTTCTTTTAATTCCTTCAAAAAAAAACTCCATTTCTTTTGATGTAGATTAGAGGTCAATCAATGCAATGCTCCAATATTTGTATCGTCAAGAGGTGCCTACATTAATAACAACTTAAAAATTAGCATCACGATACTTGTTAAATGTATGAATA
>Ga0315914_1010459_pt1 | contig 11525 bp, 11 predicted proteins | sample MpolenodulesMG_FD_203920 | JGI IMG/M metagenome (GOLD analysis project Ga0315914, IMG submission 203920) | Medicago polymorpha root nodule microbial communities from Los Angeles, California, United States - elongated nodules | ecosystem: Host-associated > Plants > Roots > Nodule | place: USA... | reverse complement strand
AGCCTTGAAAAAAGAAAGAGCATAAACAGGCAAAGATGACAGGACAGACTTCAGTAGAACCAGTCGACCACCCAAAGATAAATGTTTTGATTTCCAACCCGACAGTCTAGCCTTAATTCGATCAATTATAGGTTCCCAAAACGACAGGCGTCTCGCATTACCACCAATAGGCAACCCCAAATACACAAATGGCAAAGAACCCACCCTGCACTATAACAACCTTGCTGCCTCTATCAACCACGACCCCGCAACATTAACACCAACCAATTGACTTTTGGAAAAGTTCACCTTCAATCCAAACAAAGATTCAAAAAGAAGAAGAACAACACGCATACCCCTCACATTGGCCCAAGCTTTCTCACCCAAAATTAAAGTATCATCATCAAATTGTAAATGAGACACAATGACAGATTCGCTTCCTCCCATATGATAACCCGAAAAAAGATTATTAACAGACATCGACTCCATCAAAACATGAAAACCCTCTGCCGCCAAAAGAAACAGGAAAGGAAAAAAAAGGTCGCCTTGCCTCATACCCCTCTTCAAAGGAAACTCCGCCGTCGGAGAGCCATTAACCAAAGCTGAAGCAGATGCTGTTCCTATACATTCCTTTATCCACTTCCTCCAAAGAGTCGGAAACCCCATCATTTTCATTACTTCGTCTAGATAACCCCAATTTATGGAGTCATAAGCTTTCTCGAAATCTACTTTAAACAATAATAACTCCTTATTACTCTTACGGGCTTCGTCGACAACCTCATTTGCAACCAAAATTCCATCAAGGATTTTCCGCCCCTTAATAAAAGAAGACTGTGAATCCGAAATGATTGACCTCATAATTGAACGAAGTCTATTTGCAAGGACCTTTGATAAAATCTTGTACATACTTCCGACCAGAGAAATGGGTCTAAAATCATTCAAGCGTTGGGGACTGACAACCTTAGGAATAAGAGCAATGAAGGTGCTATTTATCCCCTTGGTCAACCTTCCATTCCTATGGAATTCCACCATGAAGCGCATCACATCATCCTTCAATATATCCCAAAACTCTTTAATGAATCCAAAAGAGATGTCGTCTGGTCCCAGACTTTTAAAATTATTACAATCCCACACTGCAGCCTTCACCTCCTCCAAAGAAAATGGCTTTACCAACCCGCCCCCTCAGCATGAGACAACGATCGAAAATGGAGACCATCCATACTTGGGCGCTCCTCAACACGGGATTGGAAGTGGGAAGAAAAGTGAGAATGAATGGCTGCACGTACATTTTCAACCCCTTCCACCGGCACCCCATTCACTAGAAAAGATGTCACGACATTTCTTCTCTTCCTGTTGGACATAGTGGCATGAAATTTTTTTGTATTAGCATCCCCTTCATCGAGCCATTGAGTTCTCGATTGCTGCCAACAAATACTATTATTTATCCGAGATAAAGAAAACAAATCCTCAGATAACCCATGAAGTTCCTCTATCTCATCATCAATTAACTCTACAGACTCCCCTTTCAAATCAATAACAGTGATTTTATCCTTCAGAAGCAATATTTTTGATGGAATATTCTGAGAATGTCGCTGATGCCAATCTTTTAAAGCCAATTTAATTAACTTGAATTTTTCCTTCAACACATAACCACCCCACCCCTCCACAAGAAAAGAGTTCCATTGTTCACAGACAAAAGTTTTATAACCCAGAAAATTTTCCCAACATTTTAGCATTCAGAGAGGTTTAGGACCCCAATTTTCCACATCAATTGATAACTGTAGAGGGCAATGATCTGACACCCCGCTTGATGAAGCCGATTGAACACAATTAGGCCAGGTCAGACACCACTCTTCGGAAAGCAAAAAATGATCAAGGCGGTTCATAGATCTCCCATCCCCGCGATACCACGCAAAGCTGCGACCACAGAGAGGAAGATCAATCAATAAATGGCCATCAATAAACTGATTAAAGTTAGCAGTCCCAGCCTGTCTACTCAACAAACCCACACTACGACGCTCCTCCACACAACGGACCGCATTAAAGTCACCACAAATACAAATATTCTGACCCACATAGGAATTCAACTTCACATAAATATTAACCCAAAGAACCTGCTGTCTGGATACATCACACGGTGCATAAACATTAAACAATACAAAACACTCATTGGTCTTCAAAAAACGGCCTACAATCACCAAAACATGCTCAAAAGAAATGGTTGTCGAAACTGTGACCTCATTAGCATCCTACAGCGTCACTAAACCACCTGAAGAACCTGTCGAAGGCTGATAGGAATACTCAACAGTGTCATCCCCCCATAAAGATTTACAAATTACTGTGTCAACCACAAACAACTTTGTTTCTTGAATACAAAGAATAAACGAATGTTTTTCCTTCAGCAATTGACAAACTTCCCTTCTTTTTTAAACCCCCTAACCCCCTGACATTCCAAGAAATAATATTCATTACAAACACTGACACCACCACCTGCCTACTACCCTCACAACCTACGACCTACTTCCCACCACCATCACCCTCCTTATTTTTTCTTCCCACCCCCGACAATACGTTAAACATATTATTATTATCCCCTTTGAATTTTAGTCCCACCGTCTTCCCTATCTCACACACATCATCTACCGCCTTATTTTTATTTCCATGAAGCACCAACCAATTCACCCAATCATTATTAACAGATACTTGAGAACCAGAAGATTGAGGAACACTATCAACAGATGTTACCTTATTCAAAGAGGCTGCAGCCAACCCCCTACGCTTCTTAACAGATTTTCGTAAAGCTCAAAGAATTTCATGTCGGTCCTTTGCTGAAAGTCGAGAAATTCTTTTTAAACTTTGAGCATTATGACAAAGAACACCACCTCCTTTCTTCTTTACACCTCGAGGAATATCTGCATAGTTAGTCTTATTGTCAGTAATTTTGTCCGCATTCTTTTGCCTTGAAATCCACTTCAAACTCCACGGACCCAATGTAACGGCATGGACTCTTCCTGGTGGGCATGATGTGGTTCGTTTTGAAACTTTACAATCCTCCCTACTACCATCACGTGAATGTCTCCCTTCAGCCATTTCTTCTTGCTGCTCAACCTCCATATTAATATCATTTATATGGACCGAATGAGTTGTTGCCTTGGTTACTTTACGTGGCTGTTGTACGGTCAACAAAGGGGAACTAGAAGAACAACAAGCACCTTCTTGGGATTTTTTTATCTCAACTGAAGCATGGCTGCCACTATTTGCTTGCCTTTCATATGGCACATGAATTGAACATCCAGCAACATGGGCGTGAGCGTCCTGAACCCATTCATTGGAAAGATAATTCACAAAATCTTCCACATCCTCTCTACCTATGTCATCCTCAAAAATCTCCGTCGTATCAGAATTATGACCATCTGTAGTATCATCTTCATCAAATTAACAAGCATCATCTCCTAATTTAAACCCACACTCTTCAAATATTTTAGTTGATATTTTAAATTTTATTTGTGCCTTTTTCTCATGTTGTTGGTCACGGTTGCAAGTTGTTTATAATAGTGTATGTTTGTGGATGTAGAAAACATAAAAATTGAAGTGGTTTTCAACACTTTTGTATGAAGACCTTGGAGGCTACCCTCGACATGGATGAGTATCATAATTCAGAGATCAATTTAATAGTAAGTGACATAATTCAGGGATCATCTTAATTTTTAATTAATAATTCATGATCGATTTGAATATGTAACAATTTGTAGTAACTTTCATTTTAAGAAAAAGTACATAAAAAGTCGAAATTTTCTATAAATTTCGTCCCTGAATATGTTGCATCTGAGTTGCTAATCCACGTCAACGCTTAACGTCACACATCATCACTGTTAATGACCAGACTTGGCAGAGGACAAAATTGATCAACACTTGTAAATTTCAAGGATGTTTTAACTATTTCGCTTAATTTAAGGATAAATTAAACGACATGTATGATACATTTTAGCAAGTGTACTAATTTATATCGAAGTAATAATTTAATTCATATCTGCAAGAACTGTTCTAATCTCGACGTGACAATTTCATCAATATTCAGGACGTATGTAAATGGGGGATTGCCTTAGGCAAATAGGTTTTGTTGCAATAATAAATAAATTAATGAAGATTAAAATTGGTTTTGAAATATGAAAAATTGGTTTTGAAATATGATTAGAGAAAGGATTAGGTCTTTCGAATCATCTATTCATCACTCATTAGTAATCTGCACCTAAATCATATGATTGTTATTCAGTTTACGACAATTAACAAAATAACTCAGGTCAATCCCTTGACTCAGAGCTCTCTTTTCTAATTATAATTCCCTAATTCCTTAGGTGAACCTATAATCATCAAAGGTTTTAAGTCCATTAATTTTTGAATCACAACTAACAACTTTTCATCCCTAGATTGTCCGTTAAATTGAACAGCATAAATATGTTAGTTATAAGCTGATGTCAGCAGTCCTATAATCTCTAAGATCAATTATATTGGTTCACAATCATAAAAGCATTACACGCAATTTATACTGAATAAACTAGAGTAACTTTCATAATAATTCAGATTTACAAATTACATGGTCATGAGCTAGAACATAATCATCTATGACCTAATCATAAAGAAATTAGTTAAACATGATGAAATGAATAAACAACATAGTAGAGAAAATAAACCGATAGAATTTCATTGTTGCCGACATTGCTCCTCAATTTCTTTTCAATCACGTTTGTTTTTCCATATTCATGTGTATCCTTCCTATGTCCTGATGCGTGATGTGTGCACCTTCTTCAAAACCGTAATGATCCTCTTTCCTGTACTTTGCGACCCCTTTATATTTGTTGTTATTCTCATCACGAGAAGAAGATTGCTTTTTTGACTTCAATAAGTTCCTAAAAACATATGAAAATTTCATAATTTCCCCCAACGCTAGTTAACTACAGCTACGATCTGGAATTAAAAGAACACATAAATTTAGTTTCTGGTTAAAGAAGCTTAAACAAAACTCATCCAATTTTCAACCAAAATCACCCAAGCCTTCATTTGCACAAATTTGAGCCCAATTGCTTCAAGGAAATCACGGGTAAATTATATTCTTCCTATTTACATGCAATGTCGATTGTTTAGGGCTTTATTTTCCTTAAGTTTGAGCAAAATGTTAGTTTCACATTAGGTTAGAAAATTGAAAATTAAGCATGATTTATAGATGTTTGAATTTATTGATGTTGCTGGAATTGTTGATTATAGAGGAGGAGCATGCCAGAGAGATGAGATGCCGGACACATCGTTGATCATCAGGGATGTCGTTCGGATGTCAGATGGAGCGGTGGCCATGAGAGACAACATGACTAAAGAGGAGTTAGTGTAGGTCTTGGTCCAGATTGACAGTATTGGTCGCCCTGCCCTTATGTATCAGATTGCTAGGCAGTGCAGGGGGCACATGCATCGTAGGCAGCATGGTTGATTTATATATGACTTTTTTATGCACATTTTGACTATTGTTATGTATTATTATGACATATTTGAACATATTTTAATTCTATGACATTTTTCGTATTTATATATTTCTTGCATTTTAAATTTATCATGTTAGTTTTTTTCTTAAGTTTTAAATCTGTTTTTGAATCAATGAATGTGAAGTTGGATTAAATTGATTGAAAGAGTGTATGTTGAAGTTGGTATATAAAAACAGGTTCAAAGCGGGGAAAAGCCACTGTCAGTGACCATCTCAAGGGTACAATGGTAGTTAACTACCGTTTGCCCTGCGGCAGTTAACTACCGCTAGATGGCAGCAGTTGTTAACTACCGCTGCGTTCCATTAATGCCACGTTCCTTTTTATCTTGACAAACCAAATCTTCCTTTCTATTTACTCCTAACGGCTAAATAATAGTAATAATGTAATACATGACTCTAACTAAAAAATTACAATTTATTCAAAATGACTATAAATTAAATACTAAACTAATAGAAGGAAAGTAAAAATTTAATTAAAAAAACTCTGAAAGTATGATATGACATGATGTTATCACTGACAAATTGAATGATGAAAATGCATATTCACTCTTCATATTGTTTTTTTATTTGGTGAAGTAACCTAGTGACTGGAGCTCACACATTTTTAAATGTGGTGAACTGCATATATTATGGTGGCTGGTAGGGGTGGGAATAAGCCAGGTCAGGCCAGACTTTGATAAGCTTGAGCCTGGCCTACCAAAAAATTTACAGGCCTAAGTCTGGCCTATCGCCTATCATAGGTCGTTTTTCTTGGCCTGGCCTGGCCTATTTAAAAGTCTGGACTGACCTGAAAGCCTACTTCCAGGCCTACTTTACATTAAGGCCATCAAATAGTCATTTGGCCTACTAAATAGGCTAATCAAGCCTTAAAGACTACTTAAAAGCCTATTTCATTACAAGTAAATTTTAACTAGATTAAAGTCTACTTAAAAGCATATAACAACAAAGCCTATTAAGGGACTGATAGATAGAGAAAAAGGTGTTTATATTTTTAATGTATCAATTATTTTTATATAGAAAAAATATTTTTTAATAAATAGGTATTAATATGTCGGCCTATTAGGCTTATCATGCTTTTCTAGAAGCCTAAGCCTGGCCTATTTAACTAAACAGACTTTCTAAAAAGCCTAAGCCTAGGCCTATCTACTAAACAGGCAGGCCAAGCCAGGCCAAAACAGGCCAGGCCGTAGGTCCCTGTAGGCCGGCCTGGCCTATTCCCAACTCTAGTGGCTGGAGCGCACACATTTTTAAATGTGGAGAAGTGGGGTGTCAGGGGTTCGAACTTCTTCCCCTGCATATATTATGCAATGTCTCTACCAACTGTGTTAAGCTCACGGAGACCACTCTTCATATTTTTTAAATATGATAAAAAAAAAAAAAATCATGAATATATGATTTTTCTGGTAAAAAGCATTTGCAAGAAATTCTAAACCAATTTACTTGTTTTTCGATTTAATCACCATAACATTGAGACTCTCCCAAATTTTTTCCTTAAGTGTTGCCTCAAAAGTTCTGTGCCCAATTAGATTGACAATGTTAAACTCTCTTTCTCTGATGAACTCATTCTCCTTGATAACCTGATACCTCTCATCTGCCTCTGGGGTTTTAAACATTTGGTAAGATGGTGATTGAATCTGTGGGTTTCGGGGAGGAATGGATGGAGTCACCTCTGGATCTTGTCCCCTTCTTCTTTTGTTGGTGATTGGGTTTGTGTTTTTGGATGTTTTTGGGGCCATTTGTGGTGGTTTGGAATTTGGATGTGTTAAATGGGTTGGATGGTGAAATGAGTTGATGAAGTTGGAATGATTTGGTGTTTTGGGTGATGATTGGGTGAAGTATGAGTAGAATGGAGTTGTTTGGTGAATATTTTCAGTTTGATGGAGAAAATTTGGCAGAGCTTCGCTTCAGTTTGTGATGGAGAGGTTTTGCTCTCTATCATGTATTTATAGATCCAGGAAAATCGTACTTCGATGGTCCTTAATCGCAGCACAATTTATTTAGCAACGGTCAGGATATTTGAAAACTTTTGAAAATCGTAGCCCAACTTAAGCATATCGTACGAAGTTTTTCGAAACAAAATTGACTTTCGAGCCTAATAAATTGTAGCACAATAAAAAGGGATCATAGCCCGATGGTTTTTTTTAAGGGTTAATAGTGCTTTTCACTCCTGTAATATAGGCTATTTTCGGTTTTCGCCCCTATAAAATTTTCGGTTTGATTTGCAACATTGTAAAACTTTTTTTTCTTTCGGAAAACACCTCTCCTCCATCCAATTCATCAAATGCGCATATGTGGCGCTAACTTGGTTTTTTTTTTAATTTTCTTTTATTTGTAATTGTCCACATCATATGTTATTTTTAAAATATCTGAAAATTAATTTTCTATAATAAAAAAAAATCCAAAAAATATTCGGATTTTTTTTCCAAAATATGTAAAAATCGAAAAAAAATCAAATTTTAAAAAATCAGTAAAAACGATAAGATTTTTTTTGAAATATTCGGTTTTTTTTCGAAATTAATTTTTTTTTTAAAGATTGTGGAGTTTAATTTTCAAAATAAAAAAAAGTTAAATTTAGAAAAATCAAATTCGAAATTTTGTTTAAAAAAAAATCAGATTTAAAAAAAATTCTGGATACAAATTTTTTTAAAACTTTAGAAAAAATTCAGATTTTTTTATTTTGAAAATTAAATTCCAGAATTATTAATAATCTTTTTAATTTCGAAAAAGATCCAAAAAAATTTAATTTCGAAAAAAACTGAATGTTTTTTCTGATTTTAGAAAAAAAAATTCTAAATTTAAAAAAATAAATTTTTGATTTTAAAATTTTCGAAAAAAACTGAATGTTTTTCCTGAATTTCAGAAAGAAAAAAATAAATTTTTTCGATTTTATAAATTTTTGGAATTTTTTTTTGAATATACTTATGATTTTATCTAATTTTTAGTATTTCGAAAAAAAATCTTAGTTTTTTCGATTTTTAAATTTTTTGGAAAAAAATCTGAATATTTTTTCTGTTTTTTAAAATTTCAAATAAAAATCTTAATGTTTATATCAAAAAATATAAAATTTGGAAAATATTTTTCGTAATAAAAAAAATCCATAAATAAGGAAATTTTTTTATTTACAAAAATTAATTTTCAAATTATTTTTATTTCTAAATTAATATAAATGAATTTATATTATAATTTTTTTAAAAAAATAGGAACAAACTGGGACACATTCTTCAGTCTTTGTCCATGATAAGGCTTCAATCTTTGTCCATTCACTTTAAAAGTTCTCTCACCATCTAGTGTCATCACCTCCACAGCTCCAAACTGGGACACATTCTTCACTATGAATGGTCCTGACTACTTGGACTTCAGCTTCCCTGGAAACAATTTTAACCTAGAATTGAACAATAAAATTGATTGCCCAACATAAACCTCCCTCAGAACCAGGTTTCTATCATGATACTTTTTTGCTCTTGCCTTATAGATCAGCGCATTTTCATACGCTTGCAACCTCATTTTCTCTAACTCGTTTAGTTTCAGCAGCCTTTTCCTACCAACAAGAGTTTGATCAAAGTTTAAAAATTTTATAGCCTAGTAGGATTTATGTTGTAACACAACTAGTAGATGATAGACTTTCCCATAAACTAATTGGCAGGTAGAAAAACCAATTGGTATTTTAAAATCAGTTCTACACGCTCAGAGTGCATGATCAAGTTTCCTAGACCAATCTTTCCTAGATGATGCTAGAATTTTTTCTAGGATATGTTTCAGTTGCCTATTAGACACTTCTACCAGCCCACTGGTCTTAGGATGATAGGGAGTAGCCACTTTATGCTTAACATTATATTTTGCAAGATCATTTTCTATGTATTTGTTGCAAAAGTGCTTCCCCCATCACTACTCAAGACTCTAGGGGTTCTAAGCTTAGGAAAGATATTTTTCATCAAAAAATTAACAACATTATGGGCATCATTAGCTGTGCAAGCAATTGGTTCCACCCATTTAGTCACATGATCCACACACACAAGGGTATATAGGTCAGAGTAAGAGGATGAGAATGGTCCCATGAAATCGATGCCCAAATAGTCAAAAGGTTCAACCTCAAGAATTCCATTGAGGGGTATCTCATTACTCTTAGAGATGTTACCTGTCCTTTGACACTTGTCATATTGTCTGAAAAATTCCTGACCATCCTTAAACAAGGTTGGCCACCAAAAGCCACTTTGTAATACCTTTGTGGCGGTCCTTTCAACGCTGTGATGGCCTCCATAAGTTGTGCTATGGCAGTGCCATATAATGCTTTTGATCTCATCACTTGCAACCCATCTATGTAACAAACCATCAGGGTTAGTTCTAGACAAATATGGACCATCCCACACATTACTGTTTGCTTCCTTGAAGAATTTCTTCTTCTGTTGGTATGTCAACTCTTCAGGAATCAAATTCCCGGCCTTAAAGTTTGCCATGTCCATGAACCAAGGCCTTTCAGTGACCATGAAGAGCTGTTCATTGGGAAATTCGACCTCAATAGCCTTATCTTTCTTGGTCACTTCTTTATTCTCCAACCTGGACATGTGATCAATAGCCACATTCTTCACTCCTTTCTTATCTCGTATTTCCAAATCAAACTCTTGTAACAAGAGAATCCATCTCAACAACCGGGGTTTAGAATCCCCTTAGTGAACAAGAATTTCAAAGCTGCATGGTCTGTAAAAATAATAACTTTGGAACCAATGAGATAAGAACGAAATTTTTCCAACGTAAATATTATGGCAAGAAATTCTATTTTAGTTGTTGAATAATTGATTTGGTTTTCAATTAAAACCATGCTTGCATAATAGATGGCATGGAAATATTTCTCTTGGCGTTGGCCAAGCACTGCTCCAACCGCACAATCACTTGCATCAGACATAAGTTCAGATGGAATGTCCCAATTGGGTGCAATGATTACCGATGCAGTGACCAATTTTTTTCTTAATTATGGAAAATGATTCTAAGAAAAATCGGCGTATAGAAACCGACGTGCCCCAAAAACTTCTTACCCCTTTCACATATATGGGAGGGGGTAATTTTTCTATAACCTCAATTTTGGCTTGATCAGCTTGGATGTCTTTCCCAAAGATTTTGTGCCCTAAAACAAGGTTAGTTTCGGAGCATCTCTTTAGAATATCATCTAGGTGATACAAACAATGATCAAAGGACTTACCAAAAGTAGAAAAGTCATCAATAAATAACTCTATGTTCTTCTCCAGCATGTGAGAGCAGATGACAATCATGCACCTTTGGAAAGTAGCGTGTGCATTACACAAACTGAAGGGCATCCTCCAATATGCAAACTGTAACACCCGTTTTTCACTAGATTTACTTTATTATTTATTTATGTGTGTTTATATATGCTCGTATATGATTAATTGTCTTTGGGTGCTTTTTGATGGTTTTTCATGTTAGAAGGGTATTTTGGTCATTTTGTGAGCTGGGGTAAATTAATAATTTCACCGTGAGAATTATTTTTAGTGTGTTAAGTGGGAATTATATTTTTACCAAGTTACTAGTCGGTTGTGGTAATTAGTTAAGAGCCGATAACTATTCGATAACTTTTCATCCTAAGTGGGTAGAAACTTTATAAATTGGTTAATGAGTGTTTTGAGCCCATTAAGGCATAAAGGGTTAAACCCATTAGTGATGAGCCTATTTAAACCTTAGTCTTTTAGGAAATTAGGTCACTGGGAATCATTTGTTCATTTTCACAAAAGTTTTGGAGAGAGATAGAGAGAGAAAGTGCTAGAGGAAGAGAAAAATGGTTTTGAAGAGAGAAGAACTTGGAGAGCAAGAAGAGAGTAGAGATTCAAGGGATTGGAGCTAAAGTGAAGCATTCGCTTAGATTTGTGAAGATTAGAGGTAAGGGGGCTAGTATTCTTTCATAATCTTTGTATAATCTCTTTTCTACTTAAAACCCATAAGTGCTTATTTGTGAAAAGTGATTGTTGTGAATTTAATTGGTGAAATTCGTGTTTATGCTTTGATGTAA
>Ga0315914_1010458_pt1 | contig 11525 bp, 7 predicted proteins | sample MpolenodulesMG_FD_203920 | JGI IMG/M metagenome (GOLD analysis project Ga0315914, IMG submission 203920) | Medicago polymorpha root nodule microbial communities from Los Angeles, California, United States - elongated nodules | ecosystem: Host-associated > Plants > Roots > Nodule | place: USA... | reverse complement strand
TGGTGGAAGAGGAGAAAGAACAAGATGAACAGGGTAGGTTTTTCTGAAAGAATAGGGGATGGTTCAAAATCTGTTTTTTATCTTAATTTTAATTTTTTAACTTAATTTTTAACATATGGTTTAAATCGATCTTTTAAAAACAAAAAGAAAATAGTGCAATTATAATTAGTTTAAGGGGTAAAGTACAATTAAATTTGCCTAAAGGAACACAGTACATACCATGCATCCGCCAGTATGACATGGCATCACTAACAAACGTGGCGCGTTCTTATTAGTTGTAGGGTTACTTCACCGGAGAAGTCATTTTCGGAACTTCACCATAAAATTTTCCATGAGTAAAATATTACGGTTGATCGAGCAAACTAAGCACATTGTATAAGACAAAGAAATAGAAATGATCTTCAACCAAAGCATCAGATCTTCAATTGGAGCTGCATCAAACTGACCAACAGTCCAACACATAGCAATGAAATTAAGTATATAGTGAAGTTACATCTAGTCATGAAGAATAAGTGAAAAAATTTCTCATCTAAAAACATTTTGCTGTGAAATTTTTGCTCAAAGAAAAACACGTGGAATCAAATACATGGGAAGATGAATACTTACCGTGTACAAAAAAGTTCCTTTCACTTTGAGTCCTCCTGAACTTTTTGTCATGCTTCTTCACATATTTCTTAATAAATATATCTACTGATTTTTAGCAGTCCCAAACCTTGTTCTCTAAACATAACAAGAAAGTTTCAATTTATATAAATATATCAATAGAAACTTGATGAAGATCAGGAAGTTCGAAACATAACAAGAAAGTAAAAAAGGAAATAAAAATAGAAACTCACATTAAGCTGAGGAGGATTTCATTTCACAAGTTGAGTAAGTAATTAATTCAACTCTAAAAGCAAAAGTAGAGAGGGTAGAAGCTAGAAATTAGGGTTTGGATTTGGACAAAGTGCAATGATGAATGATGGTTAAAACATGAACTGAACCAAAAGAATGTTGGCCGAATTTTAAAATTGTTTTGAGAGATAAGTAGACTGGGATTACAAAATGCTTCAGGTGATGAGTGTATTATGTTTGCTTCAACTTAGATTATATAAAGGCCTTTGCTCATCAACCGAGTGAAGTAGTTGAACTTGAATAAATGTAACTAGGCTGGTTAGGTGGCTCACACTCTTTCTAACACTTTTCACTTGAGTTTAACCATTTTATATAGAATCCAGTTTTAAAGTGTGATATCTACATGAATTTCATCCAACAAAGCAGGTGTTAGAGACAACATTATAAAAAGATTGATCCTAGAATTCCTCATCAAAAACACTTATTTTTCGGTACCTAAGTGGATTCTACCTTTACATATAATTTATTTATAACTTTTTTATTAATAGTACATAATAAACACTTCATTACTCCAATCCAACAGCTCTAAAAAAGTTATAAGTGAAAGCAACATATCAATTACCAATAACTCTACCTCATCCGGTCATTAATATAACAAAAAATCAATATTTTAGATTCATTAATTAAATGATGTATGTGGTTTATAATAAAGATTATATACATCATTAATTATATAAATCTACAATGTAAATTTTTACTTATAACAATGACCATATGATGTATACTATAAGAGAGGGGATCCATTGACTCCAAACGTAAATCTGGAGACTTACTCCAAATCTTGACCCTTCATTTTAATAATAATTAATGGTTGTGATTAATTCATAATAATTGTTAAGGTGGGGTGTTTTTAACTCCTTTCAAGTCCACAACAATCAAGCCAATAACCGTTCCTTTATTCTTCTCTCTCAACCCTTTTCATTTATTTCAATTTTCAAAAGCCTCCATGCTTCTCTTTTCGGGTTCTTCATTAGGGTTCTTCACAGTGAAAATTAAGGGTTTTTTTTCCTCCAGAAATCTCATTAGGGTTTATCTGATACAACATCTTTGATTGTTAATTCGTAAGAAATTGATTCTATGTTGTGGTGTCTCACGGCTTTTGGATGATGACATACAACAACATTTTTTTTTCAATTGATTAATACAACATTGTTCACAAAAAATATAAAAGGCATCGATTTATGAAAAATAAATAAATTAGAAAAGCTTCTGTCAAAAAAAATATGGTAGAAAGGACACGGAAAAAAGAAAAGAAAAGAAGAAGGCATCGACAATAAAAAAAGAAGGCCTCTATATTCAAAGGAAGGACATGTTCTTAACACATAATGTAGTAGGTAGAGGTGATAAATTACATGGACAATTGACGATAATTGATGTGTATTGTGAGAAAGATAATTGTGAATTGTTTGTATATGGTTGGGAGAAAAGTGTGTGGAGAGAGGAAAACACCCCACCTTAATAATTATTATGAATTAATCATAGCCATTAATTATTATTATTATCAAAATGAAGGGTTAAGATTTAGAGTAAGTCTTTAGACTTACTCTTGAAATCAATGAATCCCTTCTCATATTATAATATTGAAAGATTGTAGAACCTGCGAGAAGAGAGTACTTAATTGAACAATCTTGCTCCACAAACACTAATAATATATTCGTCTCGTAAGATACCTACAAGATATCAATGCTTTAAAGAGTCAAACATCTTCCATTAAAGACGGTCTGAGACAATCATTTAAAGGTCGACACGATTCACTTTAGAATGAATTTGTTTTTTTTCTTTCTTTAAAAAGCAATTATTTGTTGTACGAGAATCAAAATTATTGGATTCCATTTCGTGTTGACAGTGGACCACCATTTCAATTTCCAACCGCACATATTTCCAATCAGTTCATCATCACTGAAAAGTGAAAACCAAGCTAAACTCATATGTGTACTTTAACATCTTATACAGATTCAGCTATTCTAAGATCAACAATTCACTTAAAGTGAATAATATTAATCATTAATTAATATATTAAATATAAATATTACATATTCATTATAAAAAATTATAAAGTTGTTAAAATAATAATTCTTGATTTTCTTAATAAACACTTTACTCATTTTAAATGATATAGAAGGTAGGAGCTCTTGATCTACAATTGTCTTGATGTTAGTTTATTGGGTCTGCATATTTTTCCTTTAAGATAAATTTACTAATCATTTTTTGATAACTTAGTTAACTATCTTTTAAAATAGGAAAAATTATTCATGTATGTAGTCCTTTAATTTTGACCTTATTTCTTGGATTGATCTATTATAGTTACTTCTCAAATTGTTGTATTAAGTTTCAACACATGCACACCATGATATAGTGTATAAATTTCCGTTAGACTCATGTTAAAAAAATTAGTTTTGTTATTTGAACAACCATTTAATTGACAATTTATGAGATAACTATGAATTTATAAAGAAAAAATATTTATTGACACAAAAATTAAAACAATAAAGATATAAAGTAAATACATAATGTGATTATGAAAGAAAAAATTATCACAAAATGATTGTATAAATATCATTTCTTTAAAAAAGTCTATGCGGTTGTCAAATGCTAGTGTGACGTTGTTTAAATGACAACTCCAAATCAATAAGTAATAATTTTAGAGGGTTTTTGGTAGGTTTGATGGTTATTTTGGAGGGGTTTTGCAACGGTTTGGCCCAAAATTTGTTTCTGCTACTGCGCGGGTGTTTAGATTTTGGTTTTTGGAGATGACTTTTTGATTTTGGTGATTAGTTTTTGAGGAGTGTTATTTGAACAACCAATTTGGTGACAACTTATTTGACAACCATAATTTACAAAGAAAAAGTAGCATTGACACGGGAACCATAGTAATAGAGAGATAAAGTAAAAAATAATGTGAGTATGAGAGAGAAAGTTGTCACCAAGTGAATATTCAAATATCATTTCTCTTAGTTTTTATTGGTTTTGGGGGCCACATTAGAGGATGTTTTTGGTTTGTTCGTAGAAGTTTGTGGGTGTTTCTGGTTTGTTTGTAGAAGTTTGTATTTGATGTATGAGTGTTTGCTTAGGTGTTCCGCATATATACCACACTTTTCAAATTAATATGTGAGTAATTATGATATGTGAGTTGCTATTTCTTATTACTGCTATTTCTAGGAAATGACTATGATCAAAATTACATATGATAAATATTAATATGTGAGTTGCTATTTCTATTTCCTTGAAAATTACGTATGATTTTGATCATAGTCTAAGAAAGCTACATATTATTTTGTTTGTTCTCATTTTTTTTTTGTTATTATAATTGTTATTGTAGTGTTAATTAAGGACCACACATTAAGCAAGTTTTCTCATATTGTTTAGATTTAAAGTTTATGCCATTGTTCTTGCACTAATAGGTTTTCTTTTCTATCTCTAATTTTTTTGTATTCGTATGCTTTATTATTTGTCTAACTTTGTTCTTTTATGCAGATGGTTATGATTTCTGTGTGTGCACGCGCGCGCAAGCGTGCGTGTATGTTGAAAATAATATTTAATATAGTCATTATTTATTAATTGTTAGAAATCTTAAAATAACAAAATAATATTGAAATAATACAAATATAATTTAAATTTTTACTTTTACAAATTTTGATTACGCACCACTGTTCTTAATATATTTAATACAACCGACATCAAATTAGATTGATATGAATATGAAGGCAAAAAGAAGTTAAGGTTGAAATAACCAATAAAATAGCTTGCAATGAAATCGCACTTGCAACATGAACTATGATACTCATTTACATAGCATTTGAGCTTCGAGTGAGCATATTTACAAAATTTGACGTACGAAATTTTTTTTAAAAACAAAAATATGAGGCCTAAAAAAACCGAGGGCCTAAAGCCCTTACTTTATTGGAATCCCCCTTAGGCCGGCCCTAAGGGCTACAATAAGCAAGTTTTTTCATTTCTGTTAGGTTTATAGATTATGCCGTTGTTCTAGCCGTAATAAAATTTTTAAGAGTGTTTTCTTTTTAGATCTCCACTTTTTTTCGTTGTTAATTTTTTTTTTATTTGCCTAACTTTGTTGTTTTATGTAATATGTAATAATTTCTATACATTTTTTAGTTGTTTCATAAAGATATCACTTCATCTTCATTAGATGTGATTCCACTATCAACTTAGTTTCATTCCTTTGTGCTATTTTAACCTTTGTTATATCTTAATTGATCAGCAATTGCCACTGCCAGAGGGCAATTTGATGCGACTCCCATTAAAGATCCTTTGCTTTTCAATGTCCTTTGTTTTTGTCTATCATCCATAAATCGATGGTGTTTAGTCTAAAGTTGAAAGTTGTGTGAGTTTGAGCATTTCCTATTTGTTTGTCATATGTTAATATTCTATGATTGAAGAGATGTAATTGATTATAATTTATTAGTCAATTGCTAAAATAATCATTTAAAATGATTGTTTAGAATTAAGTGAAAATGTTAGAGTCGCCTTAGCTAAGCGATTCCCCTGTCTATTATACGATGGGACATGTAAGAAGGGTAAACGGGACACCGTTTACAGGAGTTAATATATCTCCGCCTTACCAATTTATGTTGAGGTAACTAACTTATTAGTGGTTGTTTTTTTGTTACGACCCCTAAAGTTCACAAGTCAGATAAATTAGGATTCCAGATTAATTCTCATGTTCAGAATTCTAAACATTTAGATGTATATGTATGAAAATGGTTAAGAATAAATATGATGTACACTACCCACTGAGAAGGTAGTTCTCACCCCGCTTTTAATTTATTTTTATCAGGAAATAAAATTGGAGAAGGATATTTTTGTAGTAGCATATTTTAACAACTTGGAGAAGGATCATTTTTGGAGCGCTACTTTGCTACTTTTTTTGAGGTGGGATTGATGTTTCATGTAGCTCCACCGTGTAGATATTTTTATTTTATAGTTACTCTGATGTGGTATTTATGCCTGACATTCCAGAGACCACCTTTGTATATTATGATGTTAACATTGTATAATATATTCCAGATGTCTATTATATGGTGTTACAATACAACTAAGTATCATCAAATAAAATTAATGACTACCATGTAAAAATGATTTGTTTTTTTTTTTCTTCTAGTAGCCAAATGGCTGGAGTTTTTTTTTTGTTTTTTGCATAAAATATGAAATATCCCTATCAACTGAGCTAAACTCATAAAAACAAACAAGATCTCCCAAACATTTGCTTCTTCATTTCTTTAAAAAATTGGCTTAAGGCTTTCAATTAGGACCAAATTTAACACACCTATAGTTTAAGGTCTTTTTTTTATATGTATGAAGGTCTTCTTTTTTTTGGAAAAACGAGTAATTATTATTAATTAAAATGATATTAATAATCATTTAACAATATGTTATACTTACTGCTCATGGATAGAAAACAGTCTCCAAACTTCGGAGGAGAAAGATTTGGATCCTCCAAAGTGATTTTAAAATCTTTTGGTTAGTTATAAAAATAAGCCTTAAAACAAGTAACAACTAACCCTCCTAAAGATCTTATCATCACCCTAAAAAAAAGATCTTATCATCAAATCCTTAGGGCCAGTCACATTCTTACACATGCACTTTAAAAAGACTACGTCCAAAATCATGTGTCTCATAATCTACCATATCCATGTGACCATAGTCCTTAGTAACAAAATGTGCACAAGGTGGTTTGCACCGGTAGAAAAATTAATCATGGTTCACTCCATTAGGAGCATAAGGTATGTGAGAACAATTGGACATTTCTAGGCCTCACCTAGTTCCATATACAATCTGAAAATTTGTAAACATACGATTCGGAAAATACAATCTGAAAATTTTGAAAAAACTGAACTTTTCTCTTATTAATATTCATTGTTTTTCGATCAAATAAGAGATAATGATTTCTACCTTTGTTAAGATTTTGTTTTTTCTTCAAAAAAAAAAAAAGATTTTGTTTTTTCATGTATTTTTTTATTCTGTAAGATAACATACAAGAGTTATCTCCCGAATCATACTAGCTATGAATTTGGGAGATATGTACTGAACTGCTCGTGTGTGCCATTTGATTTGTGTGAATATTTGCTTTATATTTTGTTTGTTGATATATAATTAGATATGGTTAAACCTCCCGTTAATCGAAATCTGAATCCAAATCTCTATTCCGTTGGTCTCACGAAATATTTTGTCTCTACAAAAATATGAAGATCGAGACGAGATGATAAATTGGGTACATGTCAAGCAAGAAACGTAGGATTTACTAATGTAATAAAAAAGGCGATAGTGGTTCCGGACATAGAAAAATGAAGCTTGTGTTGGGTTGTAAAAGAGGTGGTGAGTATAAAGGGACAAAGAAGAAGTTGAAATGAGAAGGCACAGGTTCAAGAAAATGTGGGTTTCCATTTAGGTTGCATGATGCATCAAAATTATAGATAATCGGTGTTGTTTTAAGTTTGCATAATCATAAGATTAAGCAAAAGTTAGAAGGTCGTATTTTGGTCGGTTGTTTAAATGCAAAAGAGGCAAAGCTTGTTGGTGACATGACAAGGAATTTGGTGAAACCAAAAAATAATTTGTTGAATGTGAAAAATAGACAGAAAGACAATTTAACGATTGCAAATAAAATTTATAATGCACGTCATAGATACAAACATACTATCATAGGTTCGGGTACAGAAATGCAACGACTGTTGAAGTGTTTGGAAGACAACACCTATGTTTTCAAGTATAGAACGGTTAGTGGGTCAAAAATTGTTCAAATATATTTTGGGCATATCTTGAATATGTGCAATTATTTAACACTTTTCCTACAGGTTTGTTGATGCATTCCACTTATAAAACCAATAACTGCAAAATGCCATTGTTTGAGATAGTTAGGGTGACCTCTACATAGAAGACATATTTGTTTGGGTTTGCTTTTATGTCTTGTGAGAAAGAAGAAAAATTTACTTGGGCTATACAATTATGTATTAATCTTTTGAGGGATACAATATTGTGTCAATCAACTGTCTAGAAAACTTTTTTGATTACAATCAAACTTTAATATGATGTCTCTACAGTTAAGTTAGTAAGTTTAACATTTTTTCAGCCATTTCATTATCTATTTTAAAATCCTAATTTCTCCACTAATGAAATTCACTATTTTGTTTCGTTCATCCTTTTTTTTTTATAAGGCACACAAAAAAAATACTAAATGTCAGGATTAGGGGCCTGAACCCATATACAGAAGAACATTACACCAAAGCCAAATTAAGGCAAAACACTCTAAGCTGGCAGAGATGGTTACATGATCCAACAAAGCCTACAAAAGGAAGGATAAAGCAAAAAATATTATTCTAGCCAAGGGGTGTGAGGTTCCAATTGCGCAAATTAGGCCACAAATTGGAGAGTTTCTATTTCAAAGCAAGTGTTGTCAATGGTGTATCCCCTTGTGCAAAGTAACTCTGCCATGGAGGTTGTACCTACAATCAGCAACACCAAATTCATACTCAGCTTGCGAGATTTTGATACGCACCGAGGTTCCCATAACAATTTTGGGGGGAAATTGATTCAATTGAAGATCACAGTGACAGGAGAGAGCTTGCGCAAACGATTTTCCAGTTTCCGGTGGCTTCTCCGCCGTAATCACCGCCGGATCCATGGAGGCTAAGCATGCCCATAGTGTTTCGTTCTTCCTTATCGTAACTCCAAATTGAGTAAAATCAAAGCCAAAATGACCGTCCAAATGGTAAGTATTTTATCCATTAATTTATTTTCCATTTCAAGATAATTTTCCTCTTGCCAATTTTGAATTCTATTTTATCCCGTCGACAATATTTGTCAACTTTGACATATTTGGAGACTAAAGAGTTAAAGAAACGGAAAATTTTAGTTTCGGACATAGATTTGAATGTGAAAGCATCAAAATAACAGCTAAAGAAATCGAAGGTTTTAGTTATGAACTTAGATTATCATGTGAAAACATCAAAACAAGGTATGAGGGTGAGAGTGAGTTTTAATTTATGACTGTAAATTTAATGAGATAAAAGGGAAAAGTCGTATATCCTAATACTTCATCTACTACAAATGGTCATAGCCATTTGAGAAATATTAAAACTAATGTGTAAATATGAAATTGTGAAATAAAATAAGAATTAGTGACATTTTTAATCTATGTTGTTGTGGATTAGTTTCTATGCTGCTCATTGAATTGTTATGATTACTCAACATTTTTTTTATTCAAATTGTTTGTGTCGCTTTGTATTTGATGATGTTCAAATATATTAAAATGAGATGCTTGAAATTTTTTATGTGAGAAGTATTAAAGTTACTATGTTCATGTGTCTATGTGTGCATCGATAATTACTCTATTAGTCGATGAAATAGTGATAGTTCTAACTTATACTGTAAATGGTGCTCCTAAGGAGTATCCTAGTCCAACGAGGGGAGAAATTAGATGTTAGGAATCTTGAAAGGAGATTATTTTATCACCATATAGACAGGTATGAAAAGTTTAAGCAACGTTATCAAAGTATAAGACTCATAGGGTTTGTATGGTACACCATCACTAGAGAGAAGTATCATACTAGATATGACGCAATATTAGTATTATCATCTACTGATTGAGTGTTTGAGAGTAGAATAGTAGCAAGGAGAGAAGAGGTTTAGAGTTTAGGAGCATGCATATAATTATTGAATTGTAACTTGAATTTTTAGGTCTTGTGAGTTCTTAAAAATGTTACTTATGCTTCATGATTTATAATAAATGTGATTTCATATGGTACAATGCTTGATAATTTTGCAGTTTTTTCACAATTATTTTATTGTATTACATGTTTTTTGAAACCCACCACTTAGTTGGTTGTTTTTGTTTATCTAGGTCATGCGTTTGCAAAATCGTAGTAAATACATGTTGATAATAATCTTAGAGTTCAGGTATGGGAGAAGTCCGCTCTAATAGTGACACTTAGGAGATGGTTATAATGTGAATGATGAAATTTTTAAAGGAAAAAATTGTCCTGCTTTATTGATATAACAATTATTTTATTTATTGATATTTTTTATTATAATGTGAATGATGAAATTTTTAAAGGGAAAAATTGTCCTACTTTATTGATATAACAATTATTTATTTATTGATCAATTTGAAATTTGAAAGTTGTAGAAAGGAGACACCGTCACCGAGAGAGATTTTGTCAAATAAAATGAACATAATTCTATAACACTTTGCATAGAGATATGGAGTAACTTATAAGGGGTTTCGGTATTAAATAGTTAGAGTATTATAGAGAGGAAACAAATCAGGAAAAGTATAAAAATTAATGGTTTTCTTTGAATGTGTAAAATATACACTCTTTTTTAAAATAAACTGTGTATTTACCCAGAGATGTCTGGGTTATACATATAATTAAGGATGACAAAAATTTGTTTTGCATGATATTCGCAAATAAAATTCATCATAGACCGGTACATAACGAATATCTTAAAGGGTGCACACAAATAGAACAAAAAAACTCATATTTTAAGTACCCATAAATTAATAGATGCACATGTGGATGAAGTTAACTGGATTTAGTAAAATTATTAACACATATTGAATATAATGAACAATTGTTAAGTACCTGGACTTGTAGAATCTGTACACATTATTAAATTAGTAAAATTATGCAATTGTTTGTTTACGTTACTGCGTCACCTGTTGATTGTCTAAGGGATTTATCTTTTGGATTTTCGTGGATCAAACATTCTTGTTTTGAGATCGAATATTAGTGTCTAGTTTCAAGTTTTTAGTCTGGTTTGGTGTATTCTCCAGTGGACTAGGAGTTTTGAGGGGTTTCCTAGTAATTTATTTATGAAATCTGGTGGACCGATCACTTTTGCTTCGAGATCAGGAGTCAATTTCTAGATTCAAGTTTTTGGGTTTGTGAAGCGTATTCTCCAGGCAACCTTTGGGGTCGATTAGTATTGGAATCCGAATGAGTGTTGAACGACGCGTTTTTCAAATGTTTATTTAGGCTCAACTGTGAAATAGAATATAAGGAGCTGTTATAGAAGTTTTGGTAGGTTTGTTGGTTTCTTGGAGGGGTTTTGGTGAGAACAACGGGAGATAAATGTTTGGATCTTTTTTTGATGGCCGTTCGTGATGGAGGTTAAGAATTTGCCTCAAGTTTTGTTTCTATTGTTGTGTGGAGGTTAGACATTGATTTTGGTGTTGGTAGTTGATTTTTGTATTGGTTTTTGTGGCAGCCCTCGTATATGTGGTGTCTTTGTTAATATTCTGATGTTGAAGGTGCATGAGTTTTTATTGGATTTTCCATCTATAATGACACCATTTGTTTTTTGTTTTTATGGGATTTGTTATTAATAAATTTTACCGTTATAAAATCAAAAAAAAAATATTTCCTATTTTTTGAACAATTAATTCTCTCTCATAAGTCATAAACTTCAAAAAATAATAAAATTATCTCTCATAATTGTTAAGCACATTGATTTTTTTTTTGTCTTTCGAACAGTATATAGAGAGAAGAAAAAAAAACACCAATTGATTGATAACCAGATAACTACATTCAACCATATGGTGCCATTTTCCAAAATATATAGTTTTCTTTATTATATGCATCACTCATTGAAATTCTAATTCAAAGATTACAGAG
>Ga0315914_1010457_pt1 | contig 11526 bp, 6 predicted proteins | sample MpolenodulesMG_FD_203920 | JGI IMG/M metagenome (GOLD analysis project Ga0315914, IMG submission 203920) | Medicago polymorpha root nodule microbial communities from Los Angeles, California, United States - elongated nodules | ecosystem: Host-associated > Plants > Roots > Nodule | place: USA... | reverse complement strand
TCAGTATTTGTGAGCTTTTCGCAGGATAACTTGCAAACCAAGTAATCAAAGTGCCTAAAATATATAGTCTATTTAACTCCTTTTTGACACTTATCACTTTCCAGATTGTGGCCTGATCTGCACAATTGGAATCTTACACCTCTTGGTAAGGGTTTTTTCGAGTTTAACTTCAGTTCAGTTGAAGATATGCACAGAGTTTGAGCATTGAGGGTGGTGAATATGAAACCTGGGTTCCTTCGTTTCTACTGCTGGACAAAAGATTTCAAGCCTCAAGTTCAAATGCAAACTCATGCTCAAATTTGGGTCAGGTTGATGCACTAACCCCAATAATATTGGAGGAAGACAACCCTGTTTGAGATTGCTTCAGGCTTAGGTACCCCTCTTGCAATTGATGAGGTAACTCAGAGCAGACGTTTTGGGATTTTTGCCAGAGTTCTTGTGGATGTGGACCTATCTAAGCAGCTCTTTGAAACTGTTGTTGTGGAAAGGGAAGATCATGCTCTGTCCATTGATGTCTTTTATGAGAAGCATCCTTCCTTTTGTGCTAATTGCAAAACCTTGGGACATAGCTTACAAAATTGCATGAAATTGAATCACACATACAATACTGAAGTGCCTGCTAGAATGAAAACTATGACTGATTTGAATGGAAAGAAACATGCTTCTGGCACATCCAATGCTTTCAAAACTGTGACTGGCAAGAAACAAGGTGGACTTGATGTGCATAGCAAGAAAAATCCTACAAGTGGGATTCTCAATGTTGAAGAAATTGCTACTGATTCTGTTCATTATGAGATTCCTCAGTCTGAGATTGTTCCTGCTGACTCTATCAATATCAGTAAATCCACCGACTCTCGGATGGAACTTGAAAACCTGCCTTTCTCTACTCAAAAGAATCTAGAGAAGGAAGGCGCTAAAGATGATGAGATGTTACAATAATCATGAAGGATATGAGTTCAGGTCCTGCTATTACATTGCAAGATGCGAATTCAGATCTTGCTTTAGCTCATCACAACTCATTTGACATTCTACATGAGGATAGTGAACTTCCTTTTGGGGAGACTTCTCTAGTGGATCAGGGACTAAGTAAATGCTCCTGTGATATGCAGCATGCTACCTTGGAGCCTGCTGGTGTAGCTAAAAGTGTGAGTGCAACTATTGCTAACTCTTTGGATGCTAGCTTGATCATAGCTCCAAACATGGCCTTGAATCATGTGTTATCAGACAAGAATAACATAGTTGTACAGCACCCCATGCCTCAACCTATCACTACTTATTACACTTCTTTGACAAGTGACAAGTTTCCTGTTGGCACAGTTATTCGGAAGCAGACCACTAACATATACACTCTGAAGCTAGCCTCAAAAGTGTCCAAATTCTAAAGAAATTTTGGGGGGATATTGATGATGATGAAGAAGATTCGGCCTCTGATGATAGCCTCCAGGAAGCAGAATTTGATGTCTCCAAATACGTGGTGCATACTGTAGAGCTTGCTACTAACAGGAAAGCTCAGAGGCAGAAAAAGGGGAAGTCCAGTGAGGGTAAAATCTCTGACAATGCTAACATTGTCTTGGTCTCTAAACAGCAGAGAAAACATATCACACAAGCTAATCCTGCGGATTTAGTGGATTCAGAGGGCACCATCATCCGTTCCAAAAAGGGTATTTCAAAACCAAACGTTTTAGAACCGTGGTTGTCTAGGGAATGTCTTCTATTGCTCCTGTGTAAAAGGGTTTCAGCAGGTAAAAGAAGAATAGGTTGCAACAAGCTAATAGTACAATTACAATTGGAATTCAAACTATGGCTTAAGTTCTGTTTTGATCTTGTGTAATTTCTGTTCTATGGTTGTATAAGGGTTCAAGCCCTCTCTTGAATTTTATTGCTTTCTTTTGCCTTATGAAAAGAAAAAAAAAAGTGGATTGTATTGTATGTTGTAACTTGTAAGACCATTGTGGGAGATGTATAGAGTTATTTTGCATTAAATACTGGTTTTTATATTTTCTTGTTTAGCATTCCCTTTTATGGTGTGAAATTTGTTCGAAGTATATTTTCAAAATGGTGGTACCAATACAAATGTTTTTAACAGTATGTTTGGATGATGAAATATTTTGAGTTAAAGTAATGTTTTGAGTGAATTTAAATACTTTTAGATAAATTTTATTATTTCGATAATAATTTGAAGAATTTTTAAAATGATGGAAATTTATAAAAATACTATGTTCAAGGTGAATTTTGTGAATTTCAAATGATATCTTTTTTTTTTAGGGAATTTCAAATGATATCTAAAAGTTAAGAATTTCTAATTTCTTCATTCTTAAAACAGTTTGAAATTTTACATTTTGATCCTCACAGTATCCAAAATTTTTAAATTGACCCCTTTTTAAAAAATCACGAATTGACCCCTTCAAATTTTTTAAATTATAAATTGACCCCTCAAAAAAATTTAAATTTGCAAATTGGCCCCAATTTTACAATTTTCAAATATGGTCCAAAAAATTAAAATTTATGAAAGTTGCCCAAAAATGATTACAATGAATTTATTTATTACTCATTCCAAACAAAAATATTTAGAAATAAAAGCAATTTAATTGAATCATTTTAATTAAAAAAAATGGCTAAGGCTTGAATATTATTTTATTACACATAAGCAATTCTCGATTAACAATTATTTTACGAATGGGTATGGGCTATTTACCAACACATGTTCGTTTTCAGGACAAAGGAGTCTAGTGTCCAACTAATTGTGTTAGTTGTAATTCCAATCATGAAGATCTTGCTCATATTATTTTTTAGTGTCCTTTGAGATGCAAGTGTGGCACATGGCGGGTATTTGGAGTGAGGTAAACTTTGCTTTTCTTGCCACTAACTCGACCATAGATACTATTTTTTCTTTGTTATACAAAAGCTATCCCAGGAACATGTTCAGCATTTGGCAGCCACTTGCTAGAGTTAATGGAAGCACCGTAACCTTAAACTCTGAAAAAACGATAATGAACTTTGTGCCAACGTAGTTGACAGAGCGTGTCACCTCTTTGAAGACTCTCAGGATTCCAATATCATTCATAGTGTGAGTGGAAATCAGAAAACCACTCCGGCTTTGCACACAAGGCTTCCCATGTCGTCGAGCTTTTCGTCCACTACAGGTTGTGATGTGCATTGCCAAAAGTCAGCCCTTGGTCGTTTCAAGTGCAATATTGATTCTTCCTTTTGATAGTCTATGAATCGTATATGCATTGGTATAATTATGTGCGACAATTATGGAGCTTTTGTTCTAGCCAAATACATGAGTTTCTCTCCTTTATCTTACGTTCTTGTTTGTGAAGCTTTAGGTTTGTTTAATGTTATAGAATGGTTAAGTAACATGCAGCTGAACTTTGTCGACTTTGTGGTGGATTTTTAGACAACCAATGTCACCTTTCACTCCAACAAATTAAACTTGATGTTTCAGAACCAGGGTCCCATGGACTCTTTCATTGACAGTTTGCAAACTCTCGAGTGGAATTCAACCGATGACAAACAAATATATAGTAGCTCATATTTTAAGTAGAGAATATGTGTTATTAGCTAGTTCGATTATTTTCATATCCTTCATTGTATTAGTGATACTATTATTAATGAAATATTATAAAACCTCTTTTCTTTCTAAAAAAAATTACTTCATTCCTCTCATGAAAAGTGTCTCATTTATCAATAGTGAATTACTGATCCTTTATTCACCTAAAGTTTTTTTTTTTAGGAAGCATAAAGTTTTCTTATCATTCTAAGGAGCTCATACATGATGTCTTTTGAGTAGAATTTTATATTGCAAAACATGTCTCTCACAAGTAACATCGCACAATCAGTTGGAAAACGGCGTGGAATAAGTCTTGAAGTCGTAGCATAATCTTTTAAATAGTTGAAGATTACTTAGCTAGTTTACAAATACTTTAGATAAAAGATTTTATGATTGATATAAGATATAAATATTTTATTTTTATTTTCTATTGATGGTTATTTTTATCTTTCTCATTTAAAATTATTTTCTTTGGTCAAAGGTGGCCATTTTTATCTTTTTCATTTAAGAGTATTTTGTTTGGTCAAATCAAGATCAAATAATTAAGTACAAAAATACATGATTAATGTTTTCATTTTATGTTAACTTAACCTTTAGTTCATATTAATTTCAATAATTTATATATGAGGAAAATCAAGTTACTTTGTTTGATATTTCATTATAAACATTGAATTTCATCAAGTTAACCATTGAATATAATCATATCATATTTTCTTAATGATTAAATATAAAATCTCTTATCTAACCTCAGTATTTGTAAAATAGCTAAGTAATCTTATAATATACATTTATTTATATTTTTGAAAAATATATTACAAGTCTAATTAAAATTATTTAACATATTACATATCAACAAGTACTATTAGTAGCAATGAAATTTTATAAAAATCTCGTTCGAACATGCATAATAAGGGCAACTTCAATTACGGATGTGTATCAAAATATGGATCTCAAAAGCCATATCATCTGCCGTAGGAGATGGTTTTGCTGCTTGTGGTGGTGCTATTTTTGTTCTTTGTATAGCTTGAATACGGAGAAGATGTGTTTGTATCCATTTTGTACTTTTGATATTGGCATCATTGGTTCCTTTTTATTTCAATATAATATCTTTTTGCCTCTTAAAAAAAAACTCAGTACTAGGACTCAAGCTAACTATAAAGAAAGGAAGGCCATGAAAATAAAATGATATTACAAATTTGTGCTAGTGTGTATGAATGCATGACTTTAAAGAGAGGATTAGTGATGAATCAAGAACTCATTATTCTTAACTCTTGGGTTTAAGAATTTCTATATAACTTAAGTGATACAATAAAATAAAAGCTTTTTCTATCCTTTAATTAAGGACTAAAAACATAACTTTAACATATGACACGAAACTTAAGTTCATGAACGAGATGTAGAAGAGAGTGAACATAAAAATAACTATAATTTTGTGACCGTGTCCCTTTCTTTCTCCCATCGTTGTTTCAACTGGGGACCATTTTTGCCTCAATCTCCGCTTTTCCACTAAGGTTTCTTATATTTATTTTGGGATCATGATATTTTACGATAAAATTTTTATGCAAAAATATAAAAACCGTAGCAATAAAATGACGATATCATTATTGTTAAGCAACAAATTGTATATCTAAAAATTGAGGACTCCGTAATATCTAAAACTTATAATTCTTCTATGTGCCTCCATATCTTGAAGGTGTTGTAAGATGAATAGGTCAGATTATTGCTTTTATATGTGAACTTTCAAAATAAAGAGCAAGACCATCACATAAAAATTATACCTCTACTAATCCTCACATAAAAACTTGCAATTCAATATATGTTACTTTTCATTTTTTATAATAGGAAATACACTAGTACTTGGCAAAACAACCACAAAACTATATACATGTTTTCTTACTATGTGTGAAATGAGTAAAATGCTCACTTATAATGAAACCGATGGAATAGTTATCAAACTCATTTTTCTAGTAAAATATAATAGAATCACGTGCTCTTTTCTAAGATTACACGCGCACTAAAAGTTTTGGAGACATGCTCTTTTAACACAAAGGCTTAATTAAGATATACCCTTAAACTAGATCAGCTGGATTGGGATAGGTTGTGTTGTTGCTTCCATTGGCTGAATCCTTAGTCTTGAATATTGATGAGAACATGGTAGAAATCTTTACCACCATTACTTTTAAAATCCAATAAACCGAGATTTTAAGTGAGTGGCAAGCAAGTATAATTAGTATAGGCACCCCTACGAAGAGCACGACCCAAAAAACTTGTCGCAGCAACAAGATGGAGAGGAGGGAAGCCGAAAAAAGTACTCCAAAGAGGTAAATGGCAAAGCTAAGAATTTGTTCACGATGGCCACGGGGAGTCTTCGTGTAGATCTTGATTCCGATTAGCAAGCAGTAGATGCAGATGGATGTCAAGAAGATTTGCATATGAACTTTGTGATCATCAAAGGGAGATCGTTTCTTGTTTTGATACTTTATTCCCAATGCAACAATGAGCATTCCATTAAGAAACGCAAAGATGAAATGGCATGTGATTCGAGGGATGAGGAGGTCTTGATCCTTCAAAGTAGTTGGTAATCTACAAAAATACAGTTAGATATATAAAACATTCTCAAAAGTTTTGGGCTTTTTCTCTACTTTTCAACCAAATAATAAGAATAATACAAATAAAAAATATCTGCTAGTTGATAAGAAATTTGACCCAATTAAAATAAACAAAAGAGGGTATAGTTCAATAAAAGATTTTTAAAATGCAATAGAATCAAAGCATGTATATACCACTGTACCGTTGTACAAAGCCATGTTTGTGTACAAAATAGGGTTTTGATGATACTTTGTTTTTTTCTTTTTCTTTTTTTTTTTTTTAAACAAAGAGACATTTTATTAACTAGACCATTGACCCGTGCTCCGCACGGGTCCTACCAACTAAAACAGACACAAATAAGTTATTCGGTGAATCAAAATCATAGTGTAATAAGTCAAATGATAAAAAAGTGGTGATACTAATATAGTTCAAAAACCATACATTTTACATTAGTTATCATAAATTACGAAATATTTTTCGATAATTGTTAACCTCTCAAATTACTCTATAGTGGAGACCCAAACACTCCCTTATTTGTTTCTATGCAATGTCTCTAAAGCATGTAGAGGACATATGTGTAAGTCTGAATATACATATAGATCAAAATACCTGATCTATGTAATAATAAAATTCAGAACAGTGGTTCAAGGATGCATGTATATAGGAAACTTTTTAAATATAATTAATCATGGCGTGTAAGTAATCCATTCAAATGCATATAAAACTCAATTGCCAAAGAATAATGAATAGATATCTTTGGCATTATTAGTCTTTCTGGCTTATAAAACCAACGTATAGCTTACTAAATCATAAATTTTCTGTAATAATTATTCATAATATTATTAGTGACAGATTTTTAATAGGATCTAGGAATCAAACCAATGCATATTTTTAATATTATAACCATTAAGATTTAATTATAAAGTAACAAATATAAATTAAATTTTAAAGCTTACCCCATGTCGACGAACGGAGAAGTACTCATTTGACAAAAATAAATCTTCTGATTACAAATTTGGTGTCATAACTCTGCCAATTTGCTATTAAAATATGGCAAAAATCCAAACCCGCTAAGATTGGGAATCTATAGCCAAAACTTAATTAAGCGCTATTCGAAGATTATTGATGAACAGTTTCATATGTGATTATATGAGGGAATTCAACATCCTCAAGAAGCAAAAAATATGACTTATGGCAAATCATCTAAAAAATTCCAATAAATTAAAAGGGATACTATATACGTCTAACTTTTGCATCAAAAACAAAGAGGTAACATGAGAACAATTGCATGACTCAAGATTGGAAGAAATATGAACACTCACAGTGTACAATACAACTTAAAAATAATAACCTCATTTAGATCAAAGCTCATGTCATGAATGTGGTTTGGTTTCTGCATATAATTATAATCTCAATTAGATCAAAGCATTTCAAAGAACATCTCATAACTGTTGTTCGGTTTCTACAATCCCTAATGACTGAATGAAATTGGAGAAAATACCTTTCCTTTAACTTTTTTTCGGGATCACCAGCTAGAACCACAAAATCATCATCATCATCTGGGTTTATTCACTTCCCATGATACAACAACATCGCTTAATTCTTCATCATACATATATACAAAAATTGATTTACCCAAATATAGCCAACCATGGAGGTATCAACAACTTGGAAAAAAATATTAAAGAAGATGAAATAAACATGAGGTATACAGACACTACAGACACCACAACCAGGAAGAACAAAAAAACAATCAAGCTCTTCAAAAAAACAACCAGACTCCACATAATAAATTGTGTTTTAGTTCAATCTCTTCAAAATCGAGTTTATATTAAAAATGGCATAACACGATACAGACACCACAACTAAGAAGAACAAAAAAACAAAAAAGTAAAAATCTAAAACCAGAGTGAGAGAATTGGCATTTGTAAAATGCATTGGGAGGAAAAAGTCTTGGGATATGAAAGGTCGAATTTATTGCCTGTTAGGTGGGTAGGAAGTGGCTTCTTAAACACGCTTTTAATGATAGTTTGGAGGGAAAATCTTGAGGGATTAGGGTTAAAATTGTCTAACCTAGTAAGCTTTTAAATTAAAGCCATGTTTGGAATTTCTTCTTGTGGAAGAGAGAGCGATAAAAATAAATTAGAAAAGATCCAAACATTTAAGAACTTTTAAATCATAAATGGAAGATTAATTAATACATTGGTTGATTATAATATACGAGATAAGCAGTTCACTTGATTTTTTTTGTCTTTCAAGCTATTCCTGCCACCAACCGGAAATCTGGTAGGCAGTGGAGTGCGTCCAGCCATTGATGAATCCACACCCGAAATAGAAGAATAATATTTTTTAGGAGAAGAGTAGTATATAGTATTCTTAGACTAGATAGTGTATTTATATATAGACATTCATATCTAAACTTTTTTACGTTGAAAAAACATTCAATGCGGGCTTGTATTAAGATTAGTTGCCAGAGGATTTCTTCAAAAATAAGAAATTGATTATAACGAAGTGTTTACTGTAGTTGCTAGAATTGACCTCTCAAAACTTTAGATATTAAAAAAAAAAACTTTAGATATTAAAGTGTCTAAAACATTATTTATTACTCTTATATATTGTTAGATTAGATAGTGTATTTAAATTAGTTTTGAGAAATTATTTATCTTTTATCTATTTGACCTCTCAAAACTATTTTTTTTTTTGACAAAGTGTCAAAACTAATTTAAAAGTGAAACAATATCATTTTTAAAATAGCTAAGTAACTATCATTTTCTTAATGATTAAATATAAATTCTCTTAACTAACCTCAGTATTTGTAAAATAGCTAAGTAATCTTATAATATACATTTATTTATATTTTTGAAAACATTATTACAAGTCTGATTAAAATCATTTGATATATTACATTTTTCTGTAAGGATATTTGACATATACATATCAACAAGTACTAGTAGTAATGAAATTTCATAAAAAGTAAGGGTTAGCATACATGAATGAATGAATGCTAATATCCCAACGAAAATTAATGAATGAATGCTAATATCCCAACGAAAATTAATAGGCTATTAAGCAAATAAAAAACAAATGTCAATATCCCAACAAAAATTAATGTCATCCAAATACCAACATTAATGAATGAATGAATGCTAATATCCCAAAGAAAAGTAAGGGTTGTGTAGTGCATATAAGCAAATATATGCTATTAGCATTCATTCACATCGTCAAACTACTACAAAGAATCTTCTATTTTATGATACTTTCCCATTCGCCATTATAGGCTACAATTAATAGTTCCGACTCGATCTGTAATAAATTCACGGTCATAGGACAATTAGATTAGATTGTTAAATTGACAATTTAACCCATTAGATTAATGATTTTATTAGATTAGATTAGATGAGGGTAAAATGACGGAAAATTGGTGGTAGTCAAGTTTCTTATATATATATATATATATATATATATAGAGGAGGTTTCATATATTTATTTATTATAGTAGATTCAGGTTCCAGTAAATTAAAACGGACGGCACACATCGCTTCATAAATAGCTTAGATTTAATATCTTAGGATAAGAAACTAAAAGTGTAGATTTTTTTTTTATAAAAAAAACACTATCTCACTAGCACGTGAAAATAAAGAGATACCAATACACTTAGATTTAATATCTTGTACCCATATCTTCTATTTAGTTGTTTTTTTACTCTGATTTTGAAGTTTGATTTAATATAAATGCTAAAATGCTCGTTCAAAAGGACCTAAATGTAAGTTATTGTAATAGTTTTTATTGTGACGTTCTATGCAACCTTTTTTGCTACTTCAATTTTTGTTTATAAGCAAAATATTCTTTTAGAAAAAAAATCAAACTAACCCACCAAAATTATATGCAAAATGTTTAATAATGGGTGTATAATATATCCATTTGTTAGAACATGAACTGGTTCTATGCGCAACAATAAGTGCTTATATGAATAAGTTGTTTTAGCAAGATGAGTTTATAACAGAAACAGTAAAATTGAAGGAGAGAAATAAAAAGAGTGATAATTGGTGATGATGTAAATGTGATTCATATTGAGTTTCACAATACAAAGCCTTTATATAGGCACACAAGCCACTTGCTTGTGGAGCAAGTAGACTAACTAACTCATAGAATTTTAAAACAAACTTATCTAAAAGTTAGTTACAAATTCAGTTATTGATTAATATCTAATACTCCCCCTTAATCATAACTGCTGCATATCAAAAACACCTAAATTCTTCCTCAAAAATTCAAATCTATCAAGCTTCATTGCCTTTGTGAATCCATCTCCAAGTTGCAGTTTTGCGGGGCAGTAGTGTAGTTCAATCATTCCATTAGTCACTTGTTCCCTAATGAAGTGGAATCTAGTCTCAATGTGCTTGCTTCTTCCATGAGAAATTGGATTCTTAGCAAGACTTATAGCTGATTTATTATCAATCTTCAGTGTTAGAGGTTTCTTTACTTTACACTTGAGCTTTGAAAAGTAGAAAATGTTCATGCAACATACTCAGCTTCACATGATGAGAGTGCAGTGACTGGTTGCTTCTTGGTACACTAGGATATTGCTGCATCATTGAACTTGAACATACATAACCTGATGTGCTTCTTCTGTCACTTAGATCTCCACACCAATCACTATCAGAGTAGCCTATGAACTCAATCACTTCACTCTTAGTTCCATTAGGAAATAGCAGACCAAAATCTATGGTGCCTTTGATGTATCTAAGGATTCTCTTTGCAACTATCAGAAGAGATTTCCTTGGATCATGCATGGACTTGCTAATTTCACTAACTGAGTAGCATATGTCTGGCATGCTGTTACATAGTACCTCAGTGATCCAACAATTTGTCTAAACATAGTTGAATTCACTTTATCTTCTTTACTGCACTCAACAAACTTTGAGTTTGTTTCTGAAGGAAAATCGAAACGGTTTTCAGAATAAGCAGCGGATAAAAATTTTCGATTCTCTTTCCTTGGATCATTACAAATTCACACATGAATCAGTGATTCGATTGTTACCTCGAAGTGTGGAATCTGAAAGCTGGAAACTGGAAACACGATCACAGCAAAGCAAGCAGCAAGCAGCAAAGCCTCTAGCAAGTCCACACGAACGGTGCTCCTCCAAAACTCGGTGCTAGCCAAGGAATCAGAAGTCTCAAAGAGCTAGGGTTTCTTCAAATACCTGTAACCTCATAACTTTAGCACTAGGGTTCTATTTATAGAACTCCTAGTGTGCTTTGCAAGTCAGAAGTCACTATTGGGCTTCAGTAAGCCCAATAACGAGTTTAGTAATTCTGCTAACTAATTAGCGTTATTTACTAAACGCACCCCTTATATAAGTCATACTTATATATTTCTCTTTTGA